>Ga0307507_10002631_pt1 | contig 37090 bp, 10 predicted proteins | sample 7_EM_MG_FD_207223 | JGI IMG/M metagenome (GOLD analysis project Ga0307507, IMG submission 207223) | Populus trichocarpa ectomycorrhiza microbial communities from riparian zone in the Pacific Northwest, United States - 7_EM | ecosystem: Host-associated > Plants > Roots > Unclassified | place...
AGAAGCTATAGAGTATATATAAAAGCCTAAATCCAAATTATTAGAATTTATTATTAAGTGGTTGTCGAGATATTAAAATGCGATTTTTCTAATTTTTGGTGAGTTTTGAGGTGCGCAGCTCGCTTGTAAACCACGTTACTTATTATAGCGATAACAATATTCTTAGTTTATATCTATAGTTCGCCTTAAAAGGTAATATACCTATCCCTTTCTATAATATCGCATTATATATAAACTATATAACTAGTAATAATAATACCCAATTATTTTATATATAATTAATATAATGCCTTAAGTACTACTCTAGTATCTAGTTTAGTCTTTCTATTTAACCGTCCGTTTATAGGTAATATACTATTAATATTACTACGCAAACCCCTTATTCTGCTAAAAATACTTCCTAAAATACTACTATAAATCTTAAATCTCTATTTAATATAACCTTTATTAGTGCTTTATATTATATAAACACTTCCCTAATATAGATTCTAGCTATATCCTTCGCTAAAATTTCTTCTATATATACTATAAAGTAGCCCTACTTTATTAACTTATTTACTATTATAAGGATTATATTATAATCCTATCTAGTAATAGGGTCCTTTAACCTTGGTAGTTTTATAACAAAGTCCTATAATATAACCTCTTATAGTCTCTCTAGCATTTTAATAGGTTATAGCCTTCTATATAGTTTATGCCTTATTAGTTTATTTCTCTAGCAATCTAAATATTCCTTTATAACTTATCCTGCTAATCCCTAGATTTCTTAAATAATATATTCCTTTTAAAGTATTAACACTAAGCCTATAGCTCTATTATGTCTTTATATTATTCCCTTATAAAATTCTTTGCTATACCTCTTAATACATATATAGCTTCTTAGTGCTTATATTGTTCTAAGTCTAGACCCTTATTCTATGCTTTTTAAATCTTTTATAACTACTTACTTTTAACGTTTTATAGGTCCTTTTATCTCTAGTTACTATAATCTTAGGATAATTATACCTAATTAATTTATCCTTATCTTTGCATAATATAGCGCCTAATAGTTTCTTATTATTTTATAGTTCTACCTTTTTACTAAGTGTATCTACTCTTATATTTTTAGTACCTTTAGTATACTAAATTTTAAAGTGGTATTCTATAAGCATTTCTACCCATCTAACTTATCTTTAATTAAGTTCTTTTATTATTAGGAACCCTATTAGGTTCTTATAGTCCATTCTAACTATAAATAGTTTCTCTATACCTTATAAGAATACTCTCTACTTCTTAAGTACTATAACTATACCTAATAACTCCTTATTATTGTTACGGCGCTAGCACATTGCCGCAGATTGCCGCAAATTGCCGTCACGTGACCAGAGAATTGTATATAACTTTAAGCGGTGCTTTCGTTTTTCCCCTTTCCTTTCTCTAGCTTTGGATCCTTGTTTATAGACAATCCAATTATATAGGCTTACGCGACCCTCTTACCGTACTCGTGCCTTAATTAACTAAGTCGCTAATATTATCTAAAGCTTGTCACCACTCTCTTTTCCTAAAAAGGAACTTAAATATATCTATAAGACCATAAATAGAACAAGGAAATAGAATAGGACCCTAAGGACATTACTAGAACCAAAAGAACACAAATAGAATGCGAAACCTAAAAAACAGGACACGTATAGACTAGAACCCTAGAAAATAAATAAACACCGGAAATTACCTAGTACCCCTACTACTATGCTAAGAAATACAGCAGCTGGTAAAGCCGCTATAGGACCCGTAAATACCTCTAATAGTAAAATAGTTGCTGTCTTAACCTCCTAAGAAGAGCTTATAGCAGCTAATGCTAAAATTAAACGGCTCTAAGAGCTACTTAAAACTAGAGACACCCCTACGCCTAGCAATAAGTTATTAGACACCTAGAGGCTTGCTATAGTCCTTAAGGCCCTAGCCTAATATATAGTATTAGTATTATCGTGATCCGCGAAGGTTATAGACCCCCTATTACTTACAGATGGAACTAACCCTATATTTAATAACTGGAAGCTTTAACTGTAGGACAAGCTTAAAGTTAATGTAGACCACTTTCCTAATGCCTAAGCTAAAATGGCATATGTCTTTGGCCGCACCGGCGGTGACGTATAGACACACCTACGTCCATAATACGCCTAGGACTTAGCAGACCCCTTCCTCTCTAAAGAAGAGATAATTAACTACCTATCTTCTATTTATAAGGACCCCTTTAAAGTACAGAACGCCCGGCTTAATTATAAAAGCCTAAATATAAAAACAACAGAGACCTTCTTAGCCTTTTAGACCCGCTTTCTACACTTAGCCAGACAGGCTTAAATCCCCTAAGAAGATCTAATGCTAGACCTCTTTAACAAGCTTACCCTAGACCTATAGCGTGCTGTACTACTAGTTTATACTACTGTATAGACGCTTAAGGAACTTATAGACTAATGCCTAGCTATTAACTAGGGCCTCCATTAAATTAAGGCATGTATTAAGTGGTACAAGACTAGAAGCTCTACTAATTAGAATATAAGTACTACTAGAACGGGCCATAGCGCCCCAGTAAGACCTGTAACCCCTATAGCACTAGCTATATAGCCCGCCGCTAATTTAGCAGCTAGTTATATAGCTAGTCCTGCTGTGGGTCTAGCGAATGCTTAGCCTATATACAGCAACCCCTATATATAGGCCCTTAGCGATTAGGGAGCTTACTTCTCTTGTGGCTAAAAGGGCTATATTATAAAGGATTGCCTAATAAATGCAAAAGTGGGCGAGGTTCTGTTAATCTAGGAGGATAGTATAGAGTTGGAAAAAGAGGAACCCTAGAGAAAGACTCCTCTCTAGGGTTAAAAGAGATTAATATGTTATATGTTAATCTAGGTTAGCTAGTTAGTAGAAGAAGCTATACTATCCCTTATACTTTATTCCATAATAGATATTAAGTTTTAACCTCTGCTTTAGCTAACTCTAGAGTAAATACCTTTGCCTTAATAGATACCCAGTATACTATAAAGCTGGCTAATTTCCTAAATGCACCCCTTAAAGAACTGCCTAAACCAATTCATATTTATAGGTATAACAGACAGATAGGGCCACCTATTATAATAATCTTGTGGATTTACCTCTGTGTTAACGGATAAAGGCAGTATAATATCCCCTTGCTTATTACGGACCTAGGAAGCTATAATATGATTTTAGGAAGAAAATGGCTAACCTATTTAGGCTTATAGCTTAATATATGGAGCAGATAGCTTATCTGGCCTAAAACCCTACCCCTAACCCCTTCCTTTATAAAAGAAATCAGCATTATAATAAAAAACCTTATACGGCTATAGGTAGACATCGTTTACCAGGCTAATGCTATGCGTAGAGACCAGGCCTTTAAGAAAGATATATAGCTTAATCCGCAACGGGTCCGTATACTACGCCGCCCCTAGACTACTAATATCGCGCCACTAACACTAGAAACCTAGGAAGTTAGTAATAAGCTAGCTAGCTTAGGCACTATATAGCTATAAAGAACAGCAAGGAATATTAGACGCCGTACTAAATATATAGACTGGAAAGATAACTTACGGAAGATAGAATAGGAGCTAAGAAGGGTTGTAAACCTTTAGCCGCAGAATATAGTCCGCGGAACGTCTGTAAAGAAACCTATAGGCCTTCCACCAGTTAATATCTGCTATATTAGCGCCATAGGATTCTACCAGAACTTAATACGGCCTAATACCATTGCCTTTATAACTTGCTTATATAAAATTAATTAGATTATTAAAGATAAGGAAGCTCTAGCCTATAACTAGCTTAGTAGGGAAAGTAAGCTTATAAATAAGGAGCTGGTAGAACAGAAACTACTTTGCCAATACTAGGAATTTAAGGACGTATTCTCCAAGGCAGTATCTAATATACTCCCGCCTCACTAACTATACAACTATAAGATTAAGATTAAGCCAGATAAAGAAAACACCCTTAGCTATAGCCCCCTCCGCCAGCAATCTACTAATAAACTATAGGCCACTAAGCAGTACCTTATTAACAACCTTAATAAGGGCTTTATTAAGCCTAGCCAAGTCCCCTTTACTGCACCTATTCTTTTTGTGAAAAAGCCTAACGGCAGACTCCATTTCTGTATTAACTACTATAAACTAAATTATATAACCTATAAAGACTAATATCTGCTGCCCTTACTTAAAGAAATACTAGCCTATATAAGTAAGGCTAAGATCTTTATAAAGCTTAATATCCACCAGGCCTTTTACCAGATTAGGATAGACCCTAAATCTAAAGATCTTACTATATTTTAGACCCGTTACGGATTATACAAATATAAAGTACTACCTTTTAGACTAACTAACGGACCGGCTATATACCAACGGTATATAAATAACGTACTCTTTAACTACCTTAATAACTTCTACACAGCCTACCTAGATAATATTATAATTTACTCTAAGAATAAACTAGAATATAAGGAGCATATCTATAAAGTCCTATAACGGCTCCGCGAAGCTAGTCTCCAGGCTAATATTAGAAAGTTAGAATTTAGTGTTAAGCGCACTAAGTACCTAGGGTTTATTATTAGTATGGACAGAATTAAGGCAGACCTAGAAAAAACGGCCGCTATTAACTAGTGGACACCCCTACGGACCATAAAGGGGGTATAATTATTTTTAGGTTTCTGTAACTTCTACTAACGCTTTATTAAGAACTACAGCAGGATTACCTAGCCTCTTAACCACCTTACTAGGAAAGACCAGCCATTCTACTTTAACGCTATATATATACAGGCCTTTAATAAGCTTAAAAAACGGCTGGTATCGGCTCCCCTACTTACCCACTTTAACCTAAAACAGCCCTTAATACTAGAAACTGATACCTCAGACGGTGTAATAGCCGGTATTTTTTTCCTAGAAGCAACTGGATAGAGAATGGCACCCTATTACATACTATTTAAAGACTATAATAGATGCTAAGCTAAACTACCACATCTATAACAAAGAAATGCTGGCTATTATTTCTAGTTTTTAGCACTGGTATATATAGCTAGAGGGGACCCCTAAGCCTATTAAGGTAGTTTTGGATTATAAGGCCCTAGAATACTTTATAATAACTAAGGCCCTTATAGCCCGATAGGTACGCTAGGTAGATATCCTATCTTAGTTTAACTTCTTAATTATATATAGACTAGGCGCTATAAACTATGCGGATGCTCTTATAAGGCGTAAATAGGACCTAGGTAACTAGGCAGCTATAAAGATCTTATTATAAACGTAGACACTACTATAACCAGAGCACCTTAACCCCTAGATATAGGCAGAACTAAGTACAGACTCCTTAGGTGCTAAGATATATCCTATTAACCCCTTAGGATTTAACTTTATTAATAAATTGCTATAGGCAAACTATATAGCCTCTTCCCTATAGGAATACTATAAAAAGGCAAAGAACATTACTAGCCTATGGTCCCTTAAAAATGGATTACTTAAGTATTAAGAATGGCTAGTAGGAGCAGAGGAATAGAACCTATGGACTTAGCTTATTACCAAAGCATATGCCTAGGTCTTTATGGCCCACCCTAGGAAAAATAAGACCTATAGGATTATTAGCGACCGCTACTACTGGCCTAGAATAGTTATAGATATTAACCGCTATATACAAAACTACGACGACTGCTGTAGGTCTATAATTCTATAAGACAAGACCCTAGGGCTATTAAAGCTACTCTTAATACTAGAACGCCCCTAGTAATATATCTCTATAGACTTTTATAAGTTACCTACAGACCGCGACGGATATAATATGGTTATAATTCTAGTTAACTGCTTTGGCAAGCGCCTATTCTTAATCCCCTATTATAAGAATATTAATGCTAAAGAGGCGGCCTAACTATATATCTACTATGTCTACTGAATTTATGGACTACTAGATACTATTATATCTAACTACAAGCTGCAGTTTATATTAGCCTTTTAGAATAAGTTTACCTAGATTCTAGGTATTAGGCTAAAGCTCTCTATAGCATACTACCCCTAGACAGATAGTTAGACAAAGATTATAAATTAATACTTAGACCAGAGACTCCGGCCCTTTATTAACTACTTTTAGGATAATTAGGACAAACTATTACCTATAATAGACTACGCCCAGGCAACCCTACCCTATAACTCTATAGGGTTTGCACCTATTTAGCTAGAAATAGGATACTTACTTTATATAAGCTTTAACTAGGAGAGACCAGAAGGACCATAAACTATATATAAAAAACTATCTTATAAGGAAGCATAGTAGTATGCTAGACGCTTAGAAGAAGTATAGGTAGTAGCCTATAAGAACCTAGAGAAGGCCTAGAAATTAATAGAACAGTAGGCAAATAAGCATAGGCACGAGCCTAACTTTACCGTAGGCAATAAGGTCTAGGTTATAATAAAGAACTAGAAGATAGAACGGCCTAGCTGTAAGCTAGACTATAAGATAGTAGGACCATATAAGATCCTTAATAAAGAAGGTAACTTATATTAGGTTAAACTCCTAGACTTAATTAAAGTTTACCCTATTTTCTTACTAGATAAGCTATAGAAAGCTATAAATAACCTACTACCTAGATAAAAGAATAAGCCTCCACTACTAATTTAAGTTAATGGTGACGATAAATAGGAAGTTAATAAAATACTAGCCTATAAACTAGTATAAGGAACGCTAAAATACCACGTCTAATAAAAAGGTTATAATCTAGACCTAACCTAATACCCCGCCTAGAACTTTATAGGTTGCCCCTAAAAGCTTAAAAAGTTCTATAATTAATACCCTAATAAGCCAGAACCCCTAAAGTATCTAGATAAGTAGATAGAGTGCTAGTATAGTAAAGATAATAGGCTACCTGTTGAGCGTATAGATAAGAACACCTTATAGACATAATACGGATATATAAAGCCTAAGGGCAGGCTTTTTTGGAGGGGGGGGGGGCAATGTTATGGCGCTGGCACATTGCTGTAGATTGCTGCAAATTGCTGTTATGTAATGGCAAAGTGCCGTTATGTAACCAGAGAATTGTATATAACTTTGAGCGGTGCTTCCGTTCTTCCCCTTTCCTTTCTCTAGCTTTGGATCCTCGTTTATAGACAATCCAATCATACAGGCTTGCGCGACCCTCTTGCCGTGCTCGTGCCTCGATTAACTGAGTCGCTAACAATTATAGATGCTATAGTTTAGTTCTAATAGTGTTATCTTTTAACTATAGTATGTTATTAAATACTATGCGTCCTGGTGCTTTTATAGTAAGTATACTTCTAGTATAAAGTCTAATATATCCGTTTCTATAACTATATCTAGTCTTAGTTAATAGATTTTAAGGATTAGATCCTAAGTAAATAACTCCTTAAGTTCCTTAAATAACTTTCTCTATTTATTACCCTATATCTATAGTTCCTCTTTTTTTATAAGCCTTATAAAAGGTTTAATATTCTTTAACTACTATATAATAAACCTTTTATAGTAGTTATAGAATCTTAGAAATAATTTTAACTACTAGTATATAATATTCTCTAGCTCTTACCAACTTATTATAGCTTTAACTTTCTTTAAATCTATATAGATCTTACCTAGTTTAATAATAAATTTAATAAAATTGGTCTTCCTTATAAAAAACTCGCATTTTTTAATTACTACTAGTATTTTTTCCTCTTATAGTCTCTTTAAGACCTACTTAATATATTCTCCGTATTCTTCCTTACTTATTAAATACATAATAATATTATTAAAATATACTATAATAAACTTATTAAGGTGTTCTTTTAACATACTATTAATTTATTTCTAAAATATTGCTAGTGTATTTATAAGTCCAAACTATATAACTAGAGTATTTGAGGGGGTATTTAAATCTGAGGGGGTATTTAAATTGGCTCGTGCATACGTAAGCGAGGAACATCAAAAATGACGGAGAATGCCATTTGTGAGGAAAATCGTATATAAACAGCATTCTACTACATGCACTTAATTCTTATTGCCGTATATCAATTACATTCACTTAAATTACACCCTCTATATACTCATTAAACTCTGCTTCCTCGTCATATTCCTCATTATCTAGCTCATCCTCATTAACGTTAATTACCTCCTATATAGGCTAAGAGAGTGAAGCTATAAAAATACATATATCCTCCTACTTATTAACAGCCTTATTAGCTGCCTCCTCCTTCTATATAAACTTAATAGAAGCCTTAGCTAAGGCGTCTTTAAGCTCTTTAATTTTCTAGTTTAACGCCATAGTACAATTTTGCTGGTACTTCCTAATAGTTATATTAAGCTTCTTCTCTATAGCTTTATAGGCCCGTTTAAATGCACGTATTTCTCTAATAAATTCGTCCTTTACCTTCCGGAGTTAAGCCCTACTACTATAGGCGGCCTTCCTCTGTTCAAGGGCCTCCCTCTCAGCCTTATTAACCTCTTATTTAATCTTCTTCTGGGCTATATAAAGCTCCTTAGCCTCTTATTTCTTATATTCTATTAAGGCCTTTGTATTTAGAATTCTCTAGATCTTAGCGGTAGAAATATAGTGTAATTTTATAAGTACTAAGTTCCGTACTGCCCTCTTCTTCTTAGCCTCTGTAAAGGCAGTAGCAAGCTCCTTATTACGCTATTAAAGAAGCCTAATTTCCTCTAATTGGACTTGTATAGTAGCTAGAAGCTTCCTAGTGGCCAATTCTTAAATTTCCGGTATTGCAGAGGGGTGAGAAATGGTCGCTCGGTACCATAATCTGTTACTTACAGTAGAGGGTATTTTAGGGTGCATTGGCGACAAAAGGAGCTGTGGAGGCTCTGCTAGATTTGGTGTAAGAGTAGCAGGTCTCCTAGCAACCTAAACACTGCGCAGTTTGCGTAGTATTCTCTTAGCATTTAGGGGGTAAATTCCGGCAGCTTTAAACGACTTTTTAATATACTCTGGAGTATATACTCTCTCTTAGATCTGTCCGTACATTTCTAGGAAGTAGGCACATATAATTCCGGTAATTCCCCTTAAAATATATTTATTAACCTTATCAGAATAGGCCTTTTTAAGAATGCTGAAGAGGCACCAATCTAAAGGCTAAAGATAATATATAGAATGCGGAGGTAGGCAGAAAGGGACTATCTTTATATCCTTATAGTATTGAATAAAGTCCAAGGAGAGGTGCGATATATGGCCATCCATTAAAAGAAGCCTCCAGCTGTATGGCTTACCGGCAGCCTCTTATTCTTTATAGATATCCACCTAATAGTCCTCTTGGCGGGTATATATATTAAAATACCTTATCTAATTAGATGTATGGCTTTAGTCGCTCTAGCCATTATTAGAGACTGCTATTTAATAATCTGGCACCAATCTAAGAGCTTCTTGGGCTATATAGGTTGTAATAACCTTCCCTTTAAAAATAAAATAGGAAGGAATTAATTCGCTAGTGGCATTAATAGAGGCAATCTCGCTCGTCCACTCTCAATTACCTGGCGTAATAGGTTATATAGAGGAACCACATAGAATAACTTTCTTAGAGGTATACGCGTACCCCATTTAATATCTAGTTTCATCCATATTCCAACAATTAGGTGCCTTAATATGAAATTCTATACAAGTGGCCTTTAACTTATTAAAGAACCTCTTATATGCTGGCAAATCATTATCTGCTATAGCTCCCTCTATTTTAAGATAGCGAGTATATTAAACTTAAAAGGATTGATGGCGTTTTAAGTATGAATCCACCTATTAGACACCAAGGAATGCCTAGCTAGTATCCTAGCCGGCATCTCGGAGCTGCTTTTTATATACATCTAGGGCAATCTCACGGATCTAGCTCTTTTTAAGAGGAAAGTAATGCTTTATAAGGATTATACAGTATTTTTTAACGGCTGCTTTAAATTCTGGGCTTAACTTTTACTGGAATTGATGTGCTTCCTTATAGGATTAACGTGTTCCGTTAATGCGCTTAAGAATAGTGTCAGGATAGATCCCATGCGATATTGTGTTAGTAGGGGGGGGTTAGGGCATCCACAGGAGCTTCCTCACGTGATAGCTTCGCTTGTTGTATATATTCTCATCCTTTGTGACTGCTCCACGATATGGAGTCCTCACACCACCATACACCTGCATCCCCATGTGACATATTGCAGCCCTTATAGGGGTTCCATAGTGCCCAGTTCAGTACGCAGTGATAGCTTCCTATATAATAGTCTCCTTGGAAGGCCTATAACGTATAAGAGGCATAGGGTGTGCGTAAATTAAGGCTATACAGAGAGGTGGAAGCATTAAGTTAAATTTTAATGTTCCTGTTTGTGGCAGAATCGCTATTCTGACCAATCAGAGCTCGGCGGTAAACCTATGCACAAGCCAATTTAAATACCCCCTCAGATTCAAATACCCCCTCAAATACTCTAATGGCTTATATAGTCCTTTCTTTAACCTAAAGGCTGCCTTTTATTTATTACCTTCCTTAATTCTAATTTAATAGTACGCCCATCTTAGATCTATTTTATAAAGATTTGCATATTACGAATTTTATCCTAGATTTCTCTAATTAAGGGTAAAGAATACCTATCCTTTCTTATAATGCTATTTAACTATCTATAGTTTATATATAGTCTAAGTTTTCCGTTCTTCTTTAGTATAAATAGTACTAGATATTCTACTAATAACTATAATAGTCTAATATATCCCTTTTATAAGTTTTCTTAGATAAACTCCTTAAGTGCCCTTAACTCGTCCTTGGTTAGCTTATAAATTAAAAAGAACTTTAGACTTATTCCTAGTTCTAGTTCTATCTTATAGTCCTATACTATATACTCTAATAGCTTTTTACTTTTTAGGCTCTATAGCTTCTTGCCGTACTTATAGTATCTCTTTAGTATATAACTTAAGCTTTACTTAGTCTCCTTATACATTGCTTTAACTTAGTACTATACCATCTTAGTAGCTTATTACACCTTGCGTTATTAAGTATTCTTAATATTAACCTAACCTATAATCTAATTAATCTTTAGATTATATTTCTATAACTAAGGTATTCCCAATATTGCCTTATTCTTTCCTAATAGTAGAATATTAAAAGACATCTTAATTTGTTTTCTTTTAATAGTTAATTAAATAAGTCCTAATTTAAGATTAATAATACTTACTCTATAGGCTATTAGGTCTCCTAAAATTGTTATTAATAGGTATAGATATTCCTTCTATTTATATAGTAATCTTATCCTTTTAACTGCTTTTAGTAATATATAGTTCCTTATTACTCCACTATCTACTAATACTTTAAACTTTTAATTTTACCAATTTACTTATAAATTTAGGTGTTGTCCTTAAATTCCTTTAAGGGTCTAAGGCTCTACTACTAGCTCCCTCTAGTTCTATAGGCCTCCCCTTTTCCTAACTATTGGCTACTAGATCCTAACTATACTTAGTCCTCCTTAAGCCAATACTTGGTTTATTTCTTTTCTTTAATATATTATAGATATATATTCTTTAGGCACTCCTACCACTATTATCCATTTAAGTATTTTTCTGTAAGAAATCTTCTTGGTTAAGGTATCAAGTTATCTAACTCCTAAACTTCTATTAAGTGCCATCTATATATATACTTAGCATCTTTATACCGCTTTTCTTCTATTATCTAATATATACTTATTAAATACTTGCGATGTTTATTCTTTAGTGCCCTATATATATTACACATATTATCTATATATACAATCTATAATAATATATAATATACTAGGTGTCTTAGGTTAACTTATAGCTTATCTTTATTCTTAAGTTTAAACCTCTTTCTTATTAATCTAAACGCTACTATCTTATTTACTAGTACCAATACCTATATTATTTCTCTCTAGTCTACAGCCTATTTCTTTAGATTTTTTAATATTATAATTAACACTCCTTTAATATAACTTATCTGCTTCTCTAATATAGCTTAATTTAGTATAGCTTTTTTATCTAGCTATATATAGAAATCTTCCCACTTATTATTTTCCCATTATCTATACTATTTATGGTATAGCTCTATAAGTATATACAATCTATTTATAAGGAAGTATCTCTTTATTACTATATTATTATAACCCTTTATATATTATTCTATAAACCTAATTAGAACTTCTAGGTCTTTTTCTTATTCTAGGTTATTAAGCTACTTAGCTTTTAGTATACCTACCTTTAGCCTATTAATAACCTTCCATACTAGGGCTCTGTCCCTTATATATCCTAATATAGTTAATCTCTAATCTAACTTCTACTCTTACTATACGATAATTTATTATCTAAACTTATCTATACTTTCCTATCTTCTACGTCTTATAGTTAGATTCTTAAAGTCTTTTTACTTCTTAATTATTATATTAACTTTTTAACCTTTAGGCTAAATACCGCATTTACCTAGAACTATTATAGACCTTATTTGTTTTTTAAAATCTTAGCTCTCTAGAAATCTTTATCCCATACTTATTTATTTATCTTTAAACTAAGCTATTGCCCTTTTCTATTGGTTATTATCCGTTATAGGTTCTTAAGTATATCTTATCTTATCCTAAGAATCTTAAGCCTATAGCCTTTTACCTTTATTAAGTGGTAAGCTAGCACTAGTAGTTATCTACTTACTTAATTATGTTTAAATATTACTCCTTCCGTCTTATAAAGTAATAGATGCCGTATCTAATGGTATTATAATACCCATTACTAAACCGCGTTTTATGGTGGTCTTAGTCTCTACTTCTATTACGTTATTAAGGTTTAGGTACCCCTAGTTAGCCTCCTTTTCTTCCTTATCGCTACTAATTAATAAGTACTCTAACTCTATTGTTATTTCCACTAATCTTTATCTATATATTACTATAATATCTTAATCTAGCTTACAGAGTCAATCCTATTCTTTATTTAACTCTTTAGTTCCTTTAAGTCCTTATAAATTTAGCTTTTATAGCTAATAGCTTACACTATACTTAGCGTCCTTATAAACTTAGTATACGTTATTATAATAAAACGCAAAGTACTTAATTAATCGCTTCTTGGTCCCGCGTAATATACTTATATCTATATTATTATACTCTAACAACCTAGTACCTTTTACTATATAGTTACTCTAACTACCTCTATAGTTTTTAATAAAATAACCCTATTTTCTATAGTTTATGCAAGCTCCCTTTTTAAACTATTTTTATTATTATAGAGTCCGCTTAAACATCTTCTACTACTAAGATCTCTAGTTTAGCCTTTACTCCTTAGTCCTATAATTATTTAATCCTTAACCTCTAGGTTTTTATAGTTTCTTACTCTATCTTCTAGATTCTTTAATGCTACTTAAGTCTATTAGCTCTAGCCTACCGTTCTATAGTTTATAACTCTATATCTATTATTACGTATTCTACGCCTTATATAACTATAGAACTCTATTTTACCCTTTCTTAACTTATTCTCTTTAATAGATCCTATTATTAATCTTTATTAACTAGTTAATTAATTCTTATATAGTTATCGCGTCTTATATAAGAATTATTACATTCTAGACTTTTACCTTAAGTCCCTATTTATACTATACTATAAGCGCCCAATTATTCTATTTAATCTATATTATAAGCGTTTAAAACTATATTATGTACTTAATTACCAAAGTGCATTATACTAGGTGTTAGAGTTTTCTTTCTGCTATAGTTATTACCTTAGGATCTCTAAATATTTATATTAACCGTTCCATAAATCTATTCTAACTAGATAATATATACCGTACTTCTTATTTAATATACCATTTACCTATATTTCTATAAGGTAAGGTTTAAACCATTTATGCTACTTAGCCTATAACTGTTGCCAGTTTTACTCCTTCCTATATAACCTTAAAGTGTATTTATATAAGAAATCCTTTAAGCTTTAACTTCTCCCCTAAGAATTACTTAATTAAAGGTAACTTAACCTTTACCACCCTAATGCTATTAATCCTATCTTTAAGCACCTTATTATTATCTTATAGTCTATTAATTATTTCTTATAACTATTTAACCGTAACTAGTTATAAGTTAGTATCCCTTATACTAGTATCCCCACTAGTACCTAAGGTAGTTACTACCGTCAATAGTGTTATAACTAGTACTTTTAGTAGTATATTATTTAACTTTATTAATATTGTAATTAGGTAGTAAATATATAACAAAGCCTTATAGGAAATACTACAGTAAACTCACTAATGGGCTAGGTATATAGGTAAACAAGAAGTCAACAACGTAATAATAACTGGTGGAGTGGTTACCTAATAGATTAACTACAGAGAAAGGAACTATCTAGGTAGGGACTGTGGTCCTTTAAATACATAAACCGCGCCTAAGAAATACTGAGTACGTGAGGTACGCGAGGTACGTTTAGTACGTGACTTTCCTCACAGATCCCGCGTACCGAAACGGTAACGTGACCTATTATATGACTCGGTTACCCCTCGTCCCATGGTTCGACTGGTTCCAGCGCCTCCCGCGCTTCCACCACTAGTCCGTTCATGTCCTCTCTAAGTAGCCGTACTACTGCTGATATAAGGACTGTAACACTGAGCTTTGTACAGAGCTTCAAGCAGAGCTTTATGCAGAGCTTTGAGTAGAGCCCTTAGTAGAGCTCCGCGCAGAGCTTCGATAGAGCTCTATGCGGAGTCTTAGTAGAGCTTCGTGTAGAGCTTCAAGGGAGCTTCGCAGAGAGCCTTTGGCAGAGCCTTTGGCAGAGCTCCGTACAGAGGCGAGAATATTTTTGTTGCCCTAGTTATTATAAAAATATTAGTAATTAAGTTAAATTAATAATAAAAATATATAATAACTATTAATTCTAGTAAGAATATTAATAGATAAAGTAGAGAAAGGCCAGAAATAGGTGAAGTAGACGATGTGCACGGGCCGCAAACAGCCGAGATTTCGGGGCCATTTCGGAGGAACGGCTTGGCCCATCCGAGGTACGGCCGGCCTAAATGCCCGTACCTCTACGACTGGGCAAGGGTGTGCTGAAATTAACGACGGATTTGCTTCGAGGCCATGTACTAAAGTTTGTTGGAGGGAAGAAATTTTTCTGGTGCGGTTATTAATTCTCTTAGAATTGCTTGGTGCTTACGTAGAATAAGAGGCGGTGCTGCTTGTGGATCACCCGTAGGGCTTTTCCAATGCTGCCGTTATGTTTGCAGCAGAACGTGGGTATTTACTTGTAAAGGTTGTAACGATGGGAGGAATGCTGTTATTAGACGTTACTGTTTGCATGTCAATCGCATCATTACAGGTTTGAGAATTATTGTGCGATAGACGACTGGAGAGACATTAGCGCGATTCTGAGCTGTCCTAGGCATTTTCTTTATCTTCTGACGTTTCGCCGTCCCCTAAGTCATCTTTGGTATCGTTTTTGTTTATTAGGTTCTCAACGTCTTTGGGAAAAAGGTGTTGCGGTGCTAGCATTACTGTGTCCTATCACCTTAAGCATGTAATCGTTTGTTGGGTAGCGTTAGGCTAATGGCGAGGGTCAACTTTGGGTAGAATAAAGGCACGTGAAGAATTAAAGCCCCGCAGCGGACTTTGCAAAACGCCATCCCGCCCTTAACTCACCCTCGTCCACAGCCTGACGGCTAAGGTTATGCCTTCTTTTCTGCAGCAAAACCTATCGCTCTCTTTTACGCAGTAAATAACTGGACGAAGGCAGTATGAGCATACAATGGACGTGGAGTGAGGGCCATGGCGACTACTACTATTACAGGCTTCGACCTGGTAAGAATCTTGCGCATGCTAACCAGCTTTATTGCTAAGTATCTGTAGGGACAGAGCCTCCACAGTACGACCTCATATGGGCGAGGTGAGGCTAACACGTCCGGCAATTATCTGAAATTCTAACCGGCGATAGGAGCCAGTTAAACACCCCCCAACCCCCAGCTCCTGCCCTAGCTCCTACCCTAGCTCCTGCTCCTTCCCTAGCTCCTACCCTAGCCCCTGCTCCTTCCCAGCAGCCCTCGTTCACTTCCAAAACACAACACGGGTATTATGGGGCTCCTACCAGCAACGTATCACCCTACGGGAATATGGGGTCGCACTCAGGGCTTCAGAACAATGCATACACGAACCAACGCTCATACCCCTCGGACCCTGGCATAGGAACGAACCCAGCATATGGTCATGGGCATGGTGGATTTGGAACTATAGGCTATGGTTCAACAAGCGGATCGTCCTCAGACCATACACGTCACAGCACGGGATCATCTACATTTGCAGGGTCTGCCAATGGCACTCAACCAACAACTAAAGCTAACCAGAGTTTGTCTCACATCTGCCGCTGTTCTGCATGTCCTAACGGGTATTAGATTACATGGCTTCTGCGGCATTCGCATCGAGTGACGCACCAAGTGACGATGAAGCGGCATATGAAGCTCCGGGTAAGTATAATGTTTGGATTCTTTTCATAGCTAACAGCTCTAGGCTTTGAGACTGTTCGCGAGCCAAAACGATTTCTTAGAAAGGGGCGAATCTTCGAGACTCCTACTGAGATTGAGGGCAAAGTCCGGCGGTACGTAGTTATCCGACCGAAGTCAAAGCATTGCCTATGTCTCGCGATCCGTACCTATTCACGAATGGCAACAGCGAAACCTGGGGTAAACGCCGACGACCATGCCCCCTTAGTCTGTGACCAAAGACAAGTCGAGTTACACCCGAATGAACGTCCACTCAGGAAAGAGAAGCTGTCAGTTGTGGTTGAAGAGGACACCCTCCGTCTAAATCCGAGGGCCAGATTGGACTTTGGCAGAATTTTCACCATCGATCACAAGGACGTTCATGTGCGCTCGGTTGGTAGAATAGATCCCCAATCTATGACACTCCTGGAGGATTACTTCCGTTCCGGAATTGGAGTAGAAATTGGAGTAGAAATTGGAGTAGACGAACCGGAGGACTAACATATGGCTTCCGCGTCACGGTTAAGGACATTCCGGCAAGGGTCACTTGACGTTTTCCCAATTCCAGGTGGCATCTACTTTGGTCGGAAAAATTATTCCCCCGTAGCCCGGCTTCATTCGCGAACTACGGCTGAGTTTAAGCTGGAGATATGAAATGTTGGATACGGTCGAATATCCAATTTCACGGTTCTTTTTGATCATGGCATTTCAATGGATGTAGGGAGGTCTTAAGTGGCCACCTAGTTTCATTGCGAGTTCCTTCATATTTGAACCGCCGAAGGCAACCTACGGAGAAACCCCTCAATTTCACTGTCATCAAAGGCTCTTTCCCGCATTAAGGATAAATCCTCGTCAGTTTAGCACGCGTGACGACTGTTCACTTATCTCCACGTCTCTATATTTAGTTGGATACGCATGTTTCGTTCAAATTTTTTTTTTGGTAGCCGAATTTATCAATTTTGGATGGAAATTTTCCCCCGGGTTTAAAATATCCTTTTCCAGGTGTAAGTGAGCACTGCATAGCGGGATATCCGTGTGTTCCAAGATTTCAATGCCATGTATTTTGGAAGAAACCTTCTCCGTCCCATGCATCAGTACCCCTGTGGCATGTGAAATTCATGCCTTACTACAATTGCCTAGGTACCATGAACATGTCAAACAATGCGGAACACCGTATCCAGCGGAAGAGCCATATGCAGCCTCAAGTATTCACAATGACGGCAGTGTGTCCAGGATTGGCCTAGAATGTTAGAGCAGGTGAAGTTGCATAGTCGTGTTGATTACGAACGAATTCTATGTACACGCACCCTTCAATCTAGCAGTCTTCACGAAAGGGCGAGTACATAACCGAAGCATACATAGTAAAGCATTGTAAGCGACCGGATAGGCTAAATATAGCCAGCCTTGTGTGACGGAAACGACCGTACCCCTAAAAGTATTCAAAAGAGTGTAGCAATCCACTTCGTCCTCTGTTCATCACGTAAATGCAAACATCTCTAATCCTTTGATCGAGATGTTGAGTTTAGTCATACTCAGGATCGTCGAAAGGTTCGATTGAAGGGCCTTCAGGTGGAGGAGGGTCTTCTGGCTCCTTAGTATTGTGCCTATCAGCTAGAAATGTTCTCTCCGCACAGCGGGTATCGTGGGACCAAAGTTGGATTGTCGTACTAACAATCGCTTTTTGGTTTGAGATTGAGTTTGCAACCGTGTTAGTTGCGTCGGCTAAGATGGATTCGGGATGGTCGAAGGGCAGTGATGCCTTTCGGACCTCACTGGCCACGGTGTTCATGGCCCGCGCTTCATATAGGATGTGGTGAGTCTCGCAGGAGCTAGCCGCCGTGGAACGAAAAGCTCGCTTGAATGCTCTGCCGATGACTAGAGATAAAGTATCGGCGGGTGACCGAGACTGGCTAAAAGGACGAATGAGATTCGTCAAACGCTGGAGCTGCCGATTCAGGAAGATGATTTGTAAGGCATGATTTTTCACAAGAGTCCTGATTGACCTAGGGCCGGTATCGAGGAAGTCGGTTTCGGGGTGATATTGAAATGAATCTCCGAGTCTGCCGTAGCTGTTACGCTGCTGCATCGATGACATGAAGGTATCCTTGAGACAATCGAGGAAAATGGACGGTGTACATCCATGCATCCGAGATATTCCTGGCTGCGCATCAGACAATGGGCAGTCGCGTAGAAGACTCCGGCGACCGAAGATGTACGTGCAGTGCTTCGATTGAATGCCAGAAAGCGGATCAGCCGCGGTCATTAGTGGCCCGTCGGGATGATCTTGGCCTTCGACAATAATGAATGGTTTGAATTGGAATGGTCTGGAGTAATAACTACCCTCATTGCTCACGGGGCGACCTTCGGCCGGTAAGAAGTTTCGGCGATAGACGGCGGCGATGCGAAAGGTGATATAGCTCTTCCTCCGCATCGTGTCAGGAGGACGGAAACGGCTCAGCATGCTGTGGTGTAGTTGGAATTCGATGGCAGCTTTGTTGTCTGACCATGTTAGAGATAAATAGCTCGAAGCTAAGATGACAGGTACCTACCAGGAGTACCGCCTGATCCCAATAGCGCCGCCGCCGAGAAGGCTAACATCTTCCAGAGCAGATCGGCTGATTGCAGTTATGACGTTGACGATGAGAGCAGTGGTAATATATGTTCAAGGTTGATGGGCAGATGGGCAGATGGGCAGATGGGTTGGTGAAAAGGTGTGGATGCTGATAAGACGAGAGCTTACGAGGGTACTTAAAGGGACAGGCAGCAGTGTCGCGGCCCAAAGGAAGGACGATACGAACGCCAACCGCGCTGCCCAAGTTCAAATCGAGCCTTGATCCACAGTTGGCTCAGCGTTGATTCGCTATGTTGCAGCTATACCGCCGGATTTGCCCCACCGGTGACGCGAAAAACTGGGCGTTGTCCCAATGGGCGTGGAAAATTGAGGGAGACCTTACTTATGATGGTCGTGCTCTTGTTGAAGCTGACCCACTGGGGGGCTGCAGGACTGGCGGTTACTGGAGGTGATGGATTCCGAAATCGGTCTCAGAGTCGGTGTTTCCCTCTTAGGAATACTCTGCGACAGATTCGCATGGCAAATCGCATCTGGTGCTTGAGGAGATGATGAATAATTCCTACAGTAGGTTCATCTTGCCGGCTATCCGCCCCACGGACTATTCGCTTACGCTCATAGTCCCACGCAGCTCAACGGAACACCAGGTTCAACGGAAGCCATAGATTTCTACGTAGGCTACGTATATACAGAAATCCTTAGTGGAGCACCTCGAGCAATAGCCTAGCTACAATCCTGCCAATTATCACGAGTCTGAGGCCTCTGCGCGTTGTATAGCGTCCTCCTTTGCCTGCTTCTTTACTGCACGTGCAGCCGCCCTACCTGCCTTCTCTGCTTCCTTTTGAACTCGTTGTGATACTTTGAGCCGTCCATCTACTGCAGATATTAAGCCTCCCTTTTGAACAACCCGTTGGTCAGTCCTTTGACGCTTTGTGCGGGCGCGTACCGCTGCCTGTATTAAGTGCAGGTCCTCCTCTACTAATGAGCAAAGCACGGCATTCTTCCTGGCGCTCTTGCAAAGCATTAATATATGATTCCTCTCCCTATTAGGCTGTCTAATAATAAAGCTGTGAACCTGGTTTATCATTATCTGTAAGCTGCGCGGCGTATCAGGTGTTCGTGGCGCTGTAGGTTGTGGCCGCGGTGGTTGTGGTGTCGTAGGTGGTGGCGTAGATGGACGCACTACAGCGGTTTGACGTCGCAATCTGGTTAATATAACCTCAGGATTGTATGGAATAAGGCCAGTCTTTACCCATCCTGATAGGATAGATGAGGACTTAAATGTAGCCGTGCGAATTTGGTGTAGAGCATGGAGGAGTTCAATAGTGTTGAAATTTGTGCAGCCTGTTCGCACAGCCATCTCGACATGTCGAGCACGATTGGCTATGGTTATTTTGCCTCCTACTACCTATGGTTCGCCACCCTGTTTTTGCCATCTTTTTCAGCTGCAATCGTACGACGTTTCAGCTGCAATTGTGCATCATCGATATTAGCTTTTGCCATCCAGTTTATGTATATATAGAGGCCTAGTGCCATATAAAATAGATAGAGTTCTTATACTTAACGGACAGGTTTGACAGTTATAAGCCTGGGCCGTCTACTGCATTATCTTTAACTTAAAGCCTCTTATTCTCCATTAATTTCTATTATCATTTTAATTACAGACGTCCACAATAATATCCTCTTAACAAGAAATACTAGTTACTACCTACACCGTCATCCTTTTAAGCCTAAATAACTGGGATAAATGGATTAAGTTTATTAAGCGTAAAGCTAACGCCAATTGAATCTAAAAATATATTAACCTCTATACACCTGCAGACAAGCTACTGAAGTTTAAGAAACTTATCTAAGCATCGCCTAAGGATATTAATAGCTAAAAGATAAAGCTCTTAAAGCTAGATAAGGATGAGAAGAAGGAGCTCTAGATGCTCTAGCTTGACTATAAGGACAATATAAAGCAATATAGGAAACAGCTATCAGCTCTTAATATATTATACTCCTAAATCCAAAGCTCTATCTTACGTACTTACCTTATCTACACTTTTAAATATAATACCACCTACGACGTCTTAATGTTATTTAAGTAGAGAATTACTCCCACTAAAGAAGCCTAAAAGATCTATTTAGCTATATAATATGCGAAGCTAAAGAAGACGCCTTAGAACTAGAACTTTAAAGCATAGCTCCAGGAGTAGGAGAAGGTATATACTAAATATATGGAGCTTAGTCTACCTAAGGTGGATAGCAATTGGTTAGTTAAAGACTTTATATATATTATTAAGTCTGTCTTATTAAGCTGGTCTAAAAATTGGAAAATTAAGCTCTAAAAACTTAAATGGAAAAAGAAGATGCTTCTAAGCTTCTTTAAACTAGCCGAAATATACTAAAACCACTACTGTATAAAGCTTGCTTAGAAAGGCAAAACTCTATAAAGATCCTTTATAGCTACTTTTAAGAGTAAGCTAAGTGAGTTATTAATAACGCCTAAATTGAAGCCTAAGTTATTAGTAGATAAACAGAAGAAGAAAGGGCAACTGGTATAACTCTACCTATGCGGAAGGCGCCACTACTTTAACTAGTATTAGTATATAGTAGAGTTAACTTGCCCGTCTAGCTGGAAGCTAAATAAAGAAATTTAAAAGAGAGTAGAAGATAAAATTGCTAATATAAAGCCTAAATTTAAGGCTTGTATTAAGTAAATTAAGAAAAATAATTAAGCTAATTAGAAGCTAAGTAATAGCAATTAGTAGAGTCCTTAAAAGTCTAATAGTAGCTTTGCAATTTATTAAGTAGGAGCCTATAATACAACCTCTAATTGCTAGCTCTATAATAGTATTATTCTTAACCTAGGAACTACTATATATATCTTTAATAATCAAGCTAAATTTATTAGCAATATTAAGCCTATATTAGAATATATCTATATAGGCTTATATACTAAAAAGATTATAGGCTATAGAACAGCTATGGTTATAATTAATACACCTAAAGGTAAAGAATAGATATAGCTCTTAGAAGCAGCCTATATACTAAATTTTATACTAATTTAGTCTATCTTTAAAAGTTTAATAATAAAGGCGTCTATTAAAACAATAAAGGGAACACCCTATACTATAGCGATAATATAATATATATCTGTTATGGCCGCTACTATAGTTAGTTAACCATTAAATATAATAAGCTAAAGGAGAAAGACTTATAAGAGGCCTCCTTTATAACTTAACTATTAGTAAAATATTTATTAAAGCCTCTATAGAATAAAGCAGAGGGCTATATATAGTATTAGCGATTGGGCTATATAGGAGAGAATGCAATTAAGTATCTACTATAGTTAGTGATGGGTGCAATTCTAAAAGGCCTAATTATAGTAAAATATAAGTTGTGTAGAGCTAGTAAAGCTTATAATAATAATAATAATTTATTGCTTAACGTCTGATTTGGATCCCTATTGGGCCCACGTGGACTACTCCTTATTTACATATAGGGAGAAAACTCTGCTTAAGAAAACCCCGTAATCTATCTCTCTACCTTTTGGGACTTGCCTACTTAGCGCCTATAAGTCGCCTATAGTGCTCTACTACCTTACTTTTTGACCTCCTTAGAAACTACTGCTGCCGTAACAAGCCTACAGACGCGCTAGTAATTATAAACTTTACTCTACTACTGTAGAGTTATTAGGGGGCGCCTATTACCCGCCCCTTTGCTTTCTATTACCATTTCCTTTACAACCCAAAACTGGTCTAGCATACTTTGGCTAATAAGCCACTAGGTAACCGCCTTAAGACCTTTTTATATTAAGAGTAGTGTATTATAGTTCTCTGTGCTAGCTACTAAGAGTATTGCTTCTTAGTTGGTGCGTAAGGGGTATAATAGTATTACGTGTTTTAGTATCTGTTTTGGCTAGCTACATTTACATTTTAGGCTACCTACTAGGATACCTACCTAGTAGAGCCAATCTTTTAGTCCTATTATTCCTGTTCTTAATAGTGTTGCTATTATATTTTCTGCCTTTATTAGGCCTTCTTAGAGCCTTTAAGTGTTTACCCCCTATGGCGTTAACCATACTACGGCTTAGGTTCCTCTTGTCTAAGTTAGCCTCTATACCTTTAACTCCTATACGCCTTTCTAGTATTGGTCTAACCAGTATTATATTGCGGTAGATGGTTTCCTAGCGTTCTTTTATGCTCTACTTTAGCTCCTTTCTCTCTCTTGCTATTATCTTTACTAGCCTCTTATATGTCTCCCTTCCTCCTTTATATAGGCCTAGGCCCTAACGCGGTACTATTCTTCTTTTGCTTTCTTTACTTGTTTCTCCAATATATCTTCCCTACTTTAGGGTTGTTGGTTTGTTCTCCTATAGGTACCCTAGGGTCCCTCTATAGTTTATTTAGGCGTGTCTTAATATACTTTATAATGTTAGAGTTGTGTTTATTTTATGCCCTTTATATTATAGTGGCTTTAATATATAGTTATAGGGGGGGAATATTGGCTTCCTTCTTAAGTAGTGCTGTAGCTATTCGCTTATACCCGCCTGTTATACTCCAGAGGTAGGCTGTTTAGACCTTTTAGAGTAGTTTAAGAAGTGATTTAGGGGGGCCTTTTTTAGTTTCTCTAATGGCCCAAATACTAGATCTATACGTTATGGTTGGCTAGACAACTACTATATATAGTAGGCGTGACCTCTAGAAGCATAGACCCTATATAGAATTAACGATCCTAAATAATACAATATACTATGCTTAGCCCTTATAGGCCGCTTACGCCGTATATACGCTCTATTAAAGCTTGCTATCTACCTATACTTCTAATACCCTTAGGCCCTAAACTAGTTAACCCCTAAAGTCTTAGATATAAATTATATGCTAGAGATCTGCAGATTGGTTGCGTTTTCTTATAAAGTAGATTAGCTAGTATTTCTTTAGTAAGAATTGGACTCTATGTTATCTTGCCTATTCTATATAGGTATTATAGGCTTTCCCTAGTGTTCTATAATTCTCTACGGCTGTTAGCCCATATATAATTAGGTTTGTATTATTAACGAAGCCTATTCCCTAGGTTACCCCTTTTTTAAAGAAGTTAAGCAGGTTGCTTATAAAGAAAAGGAAGAGTATAGCGAGAGGGGTAATTCTTGTGGTATTCCTATTATAACTATAATAGGGGGGCTTTAGTATCCGCTAAAGACTAGTAATATTTCTTTCTGGCCTATAAACCCTTAGATAAACTATATAATCCATTTTAGGAAGCCCTTTGCCCTAAGGATATATAGGAGGCGCTTGTAAGGTATATTGTTATAGGCACCGCTAATATCTAGGTTAAGCATTAATACTATAAAGTCTCTTTGCATCGCCTATGTAGACTTAATAGTAGTAGCGAGTAGCGTAAGTGTTAATAGTATTAAGCGGTTCTTTCTTGCCCCTATTTGGCTTTATAGTAGTAGGGCGTGTTTCTTAGCTATGTCTACTATGTGGTCCGCTGTTACTCTTTCTAGGATCTTATTAAGGGTGTTTTCTAAGGCAATAGGGCGGTAGCTTCCTAGGGTTAAGTAATCTACTTTACCTTCTTTTTAAGAATAACTGTTATTATAGCTCTGCTAAGTTGTGGGTAGTAGCCTATAGCAAAGCATGCTCTAGCTACGTCTGTAAGTTAAGGTGCTATAAGTAGTCTATAGGTCTTTAAAGCCTTATTTAGAATCCTATCTAGTCTTAGTGCTATATTATTAGAAAGGCGGCTAATAGTTTTAGCTATTTCCTCTATTGTTATATCGCTGTTAATCTATAGGCGAGTTACCGGTGTTTTACCTATAATATTACTAAGGTTAGCTAGACCTGGTTAGGAGAAGAACCTTTCTATAAGGATCTTTGCCTTTTTATTATTGTTATTAGTGACCTATAATTCCCCTACTCTTTATAGGGGCGGTAGGTATAGGTCTTCTACTAGGCGCCCTACCTTTTTCTTTGCCCATTTTACTATAGCCTAAAGGCCCTTATTATGGGGGAGGCTTAAGTTAGAAGTGTACTTATTTATAAACTGTCTTTAGTTATTCCTTGCTTCTTTTTTTAGGGTGTTCTTTAACTGGGTTCTTATGTCTTTATATTATCTCTCGTCTTTAGGGTTATAGCTACTTATATATTTCCTTCTTGCTTATTATTAGCTGGCAATAAGAACCGTATATTGTATAGACCATATATGTCGCGTATAGGGGCCTGATTTTAAGACCGGGTAGTACTCTTCTAGCTTGTTTTTAATTGCTACCTAGATCCTTTCTAGTCTTTAGTTAATTTCCTTAGGGATAGCTAATAAGCCTTACTTATTTGGTATTAGGTGGATTTCTTCTAGGTCTTAAAGTTATTATTTAACTATATTAAGGAAACTGTATATCTTAAGCTTCCTTATTACGTATCTTTTATTATTTAGTTGCGCCTTAATATCTAGATCTAGCTGTATCTAGATAGGGATATGGTTTAAAGCAAGTGCCTATTTTTTTTAAGGTTATACCTTTTAAGTCTCTAGTATAAGCCTTTGTCCATAAATATAAGGTTAATTATACTTCTAGTGGTGCCTTATTGCTATAATTGCTCCTAGGGGGGTAGCTAGTTTAAGGCCCCAGATATCTATAGCTCTTAATAGGCACTCTACCTATTGTTTAGTAATAATATAGATACCCCCCTACTATAGGTAGTAGAGGTTTATATCTTCTAATAGGATAGACTCCATGTCTTTAGTTTTTAGTAGGCTTATTGCTAATATAATATTCTCTATTTATAGGACCCTTTTAACCCTAGGGTTATATATATTAATAATTTATACCAGTCCCCTATATATCCAGATTGTTATAACTATAATATCTAGGTTAACTGCCTGCTATAACTATAAGGATAGGCTAATAGCCTTACTAATTATAAAGTACACGTATATAGTTGCTTTTGGTTTATATAGGAGCTAAAATCCTTAGGGGCAGTATGTTGATTATATATAGTTATTGTAATATGGCTCTTGTATAGTAAGGATATAATATTTCTCTAGGTCTAGACTGTCTAATAAGGGCCTTATAAGACCGTGGTTTATATTGCCGCAGTTATACTATATAATAGATAGGTGGCGGACCCCTAGTAAGGATCCTTTATCTCTTTTTTATTCCTTACTTTTTTTAATTCTATTTTCTCTAGGATTTTTAGAACTTCTATCTCTTATATCTACACCCTAGTCGCTACTTATTTTATATAGAGTTTTCTATTCCTATATTTTATATTCCTACTAGCGCTTCTATATCTAAGTCTATTATTATCTCTGGTTCTTCCCCTAATTTTACTAGTTAGCTATATGCCCTTTATAGGTCGGCTGCGAATATTATATTTACCGCGTTAAGTCTAATTTTTAATTATTCTGGTTTTAAGCTTGCTATAGCTATCTATAGAGGTCTTCCTATAGGGCGTTCTCTCCCTTATATCCCCTGTAACCCTTATATCCCTATTTAGTCTAGTAATATTGCGCGGCATCGCTTCTAGCCCGTTAAGGCTTAAGATAGCTAGCCTAGCCCCCTAGTGTTAAAGGTAGGAAAAGCTAGGAAGGCACCTATATCCCCTTGGCTTATTGCCTATTATTTCCATTTATATAATCTAACGTATAGTTATTCCCGTAGCTGTTAAGCCCTTGCTTTTTATCTCCTGTATTTAATACAGTCTTCTCTCTCCCACGCCTTATATATAATTTAGTGGCAGTTTGCGCATTTTATTTAGTCTTAATTTAAACAGTGTCTTATATTATAGGGGCCTGCGCAGTGGCCATAGCACATCTATACTACGTATATGGATTAGGTGTGTCCCTATTATACGCAGCGATAGTATTATTTTAGGCATAGTCTATAGTTATAGAGCCTTATATTATATATAAGGCTATTTATAATTATTCCTTTTTAGATAAGGAGTTTTTGCATTCCTAGTGTATGTATGCTAATAATAAGGGAGCTATGCGTTTATCTAGTATCTCCCTAGCAAGTCTCTAGCGACCCTTATATCCTCTTATTGTTCTTATTATATACTTAGTTTATATTTTCCTATTAAGGCTATTAAATTTAGGTGATTTTAAGACCTAGTATAAGGCGTTCCGTTTATTTTACTATCTTTTATATAGTTACTGTATTGCCTACCTGGCGTCCCTTTTCTACCCTAAGACTTAAAGGAACCGCTAGGACTTTAACTAGGTAATCTTTACGGAGTACTTTTATGCCAATGCGTTCTCTTAGCCTATTCCCTATCCTTATAGCTTATTCCTTTACCTATTAGTCCTTTAGGGTAACTCTGATATCTCTACTCCTAAGGTGTTGGACTATAATAGTATTATAGACCTCTTTATAAATCTCTATAAGAACTTCTGTTTCTAATTGTCCCCTAAGCCCCTTTACTTCTTTTATATTTGGTTATATTATAATTATATGCCCAATTGTTGTCTTAAGGGGGGTAGGTTCCCTATACTATAGAAGCGTAGCTATAGCGGCCTAGGTGCGGTTTACTAGTAAGGGGGGTTTTTATTTATTTTTAATTTTACTTAGCCGTTAGAGGATTTAATTAAGAGTTTACTAGAGGGGCGCCTAAGGTTTACTAGACTAGCGGAGCTATTCTGCTAGCTGCGTTAATTTATTATAGCTAATAGTTGCTTCCCTATAATTCTAGATACTAGATACGTTTAATAGGCTTTATATTTTATTAGATGCCTTCTTAATGGAGGTATTTCTACTTTATAGTGTGGTATTCGCCTATCTTTGTTATGGAGGGCTATTGTTAGGCGTGGTTCTGGCGGTCGCGTGCAAGTGCAAACCACTATTATTTAACGTGTGCCTCTCCTGCGATGCATGTATTTTAGGGGGATTTCTAGGAGTTTTTCAGGGTTCTTTTGGTTGGTTTTAGTCTTTTTAGGCTGGGTGCAGCAAGAGCTCCTTAACTACTATATATAAAGGCGCGAAGAGACTTTAGGGAAGATTTTAGTAAAGCTTATAAGGTAATATTAAGAAGACAACTAACCTAGTTAATAGTTCCTTTCTATAGAATATATCTTGATTTAATACCTAAAATTGTTATATATAATAGTAATTAATACAAGGCACACTTCCTAGATAATATAACGCGAATAAATAATATAAATATAATAGCTTAGAAATCGTCTCTTCCCTAAATAGTTATTAATTATTATAATACTATTAAATAATAATATAGCTTTAAGGTAGCAATTATCTATATAGATAGAGAAACAGCCCTTAGAAGTAGCTTTAAAAAATATATAGCTAAATAAGGAATTACTATTAAAATATCTCCGCCTTATACTTAATTATAAAACAGTTTAGTGGAATATTCTAGGGGGGTAATTATAGAAAGGGGTTAATATATAAGAATTAAGGCTTATTTGATAGAGGGGTTCTAGCCTAAAGCCTATAATATAGCTATATATCTAATTAATTAAACGCCTTGTAGAAGACTTAGATAAAAGATATTTTTTAAAATAATCCAATTAGAAATAAATATATTACTAATAAAGCCTAATATAGGTCACCTATAAGTCTATAGCTGCAGAGCCTATTTTTTTTAAAATATAATATTCTATGCCTTAACAAGCTCGTGCTAAGAGCCTATATAGGATATCTAGTAGGATATGATTTAATAAATATTTTTTAAGTCTATATACCTAGTAAGAAGAAGGTTATTAGAACAAAAGATATAAAATTTAATAAGTAGTTACTTTATAATAACTCAAAGCCAGATTTTATAAATATGCTTTAAGAGAGAGCCAACTAGATATTAGGAATTATTAATACCTATTAAGAATAGAATCTTTAAAATAAATTAGAGTTGTTATTTAATAAAAGCGATAAAACTCTAAATAAGATTTAGGTATATATTAACAGAAGACAACAGGTGGATTTTAGTAAAAATTAAGACAAGTTTAATATTGAAAGTGACAAGTAATTAGATTTAGATAGCTCTAAAAATAACTTAGCCCTAGGGCTTCCTACTCTAGATAAGATACTAAAGCTAAACTATAGGGTGCCTCTGTCATACCTATAGACTTAGGGGTATCTCTATCACTGCCTATAAATCTAGGGGAGCCTCTATTACTGCCTATAAAGTCCTTAAGTACCTTAGCAAAAAAGAAGCCGCATTATAAGATAGTTTCTACTAAGGAAGCCGAACCAAAGAAGAAGATTAATAATAATATAGGAGAGTAAAATATAGTTATAGGAAAGAGAATTAAAAGGCAATTATAGGCCTATATAGGCTTCCTAGCTAATATTACTAAAGACTAAAGCTTTTTAGCTTAAGGAGTAGCCTTTTATATAGGGTTTATATTTTATAAAAAGCTATACTGTAATTAGCTTCTACTGCTGCCTAAAAACTAGAAAGAGCTTTAAGGATATCTATATAAAGAATAATTTATAGCTGCTGCTTAAAAGGAGTATACAAATTTTTAAAATTAAAAACCTTTTAAGTTGTTAATAAGGCAGCCTATATTAAGCCTATACCTATCCTATAGGTATTTACCTACAAAACTAATACTAATAGATACCTAATAAGGTTTAAAGCCTATATTTATATATAAAGTAATTTATAAGAGTTAGTCTATAAGGATATAAATACTGTAATATTAGCAGTAAGATTATTTAGAGTACTAATAACTATTGTTACAATATTTAACTTAAACTGCTAGTAGGGTGACACTATTAATGCCTTTGCAAATAGCATGATTAATAAAATCGTTTATATTAAATACCTATTACTCTGCTAAGTACTCTATGGATTATAACAATCACCTCTATTATAATATAGCAAATTGACCATAAAACTAAAAAAGGAAGGCTTAAAGCTAGTTATAGAGGAGCCTTATTTATATTATAATAATTAGCTAATAGTCTTTTTCTATATTAATAATATTACAGCTACCTATAAAAAGAAAGACCTATTTAAGCTTTAGACTATTACAGACTTGATAAACGGAATGTTACAGCGACTTAACAAGGAGCAAATAATAGCAGTTAAGTTAGTTGCGGTATGCGCTATAATGGACCCAGTGGAACTATATAACGAGAAATGGTAACCAAGGTCACATAATAAGGAATATCAGGAACATAAAAACATTAGGAACGATATATACCTTATATACCTTATATATATTACATACCAAGGGATTTCTTAGGAATTAGGTTGTGTATTTAAGCAGGTACATTCCTTACCTAAATAGTTTCCTCTTTATAGTAATTCTTAGAATATAATTGGAGTTAATCTATTAGAGATATACCTTACCAATTATAGTAATTATAGACTGTTATTATTCTACTTATTATCTATATACCTAGCCCATTTACTAGTTTACTATAGTATTTCTTACAAGGCTATGTAACATAATCACTATTACAGTTACAGTAATAGTTGAAGAACAGTAACAATGCCACTTAAAGTAGTACCTTAAGCAGCCTTATTGGCAAAGGCATTAATATTAGTAGAGGATATTAATATAGGGGAGAGCAGTAAATAATTAGTTAAATGGTTTAGAGAAGTAATCTAACAACTAACAGAGAACTAGTATACTATAAAAAAAAACTTAATAAAAAGGGTTATAAAATAGTTAAAATATCATTAATTAAGAAGTTCTTAGAAGATAAGAATAAGCTAAAGGGATTCCTAGTCTAAATTAAAATAAAGATTAATAATAAAGGCCTAGGACTACCTATACTTATAAAAAAGGTTATATACACAGGATTATTATTAAAAGGAGATTTATTAATATAGTTTAAACTATATCTAGTAGAAGTATAATAGAATGGGCTAGTTACCGACAATTTAGAAGTAAGATATCTATTTTTATTATAAAAGAGATTTTGTAACCGACTTGTTTAGATATTTAAAGACACCAAAGTAGAGGTAATAGCAGAAAATAAGCTAGAGCGACTATAATAAACCACCTTAGCAATAGTGTACACTATAGAGTTCCAAAGGTGGGTAGTATAGATAAAATATAATAAAAAGGCATATATAGTAAAATACAAGCATAGGCTAAAGTCAAAAGTGTAAGACGCATTAATACTTATAGATAATATAAAGGATATAAGGGAACTTATTAAACAAGTAATTCAAATCAATAATAGGATCTTTTAGAGAGAAAAAGCCAACAAAGGCAAAGATAGGCCGGCTTAAGTATAAAGAGCACCCCAACAATAGATAAAACCATAGTATAACAGACTAGAACTAATAGACCTTAACAGGATACAAGAAACCCAAAAGAAACAACTATAGAAGCCTAAAGAATAAAGGCAATAGAACTATCAATTAGAGTAGAGGCGAAACTAAAAATCTTAAAAAAAGAAAATATTTAAGCGGACTTTATAACAGGACAAATGGTTTAAGAAAAGAGCTTATATAAAGTGTAGAAAGCAAAGATATTTTGCTAAGGACTATAGACAAGGTTAGAGAACTAATGCAGTAAAAGACACCAATACACCGCCAAATAGAAAAATACTTAAAGGCACTAGGGAATATTCCATTAGGAGTTTTGCATTTTATTATAACAACAACTGCTATATTTATAGAGATACTAAATTTAGCGCAAGCTATTAGTTATAAGAACTAAAGTTAGACAAACTTAAGGGTACCAAAGAAGAGGATTTATTATATAAACTAAACTAGAACTTAATGGCTACCTTTAACAGTATATTAGCGAAAGTCATTGCATAAGAATACACAAGAGCAGCTAAAAATGCTTATAGTAAGGCTTTAACAGCAGCTTATTAGAAATAAAAGGATTACTAAAACTTAGTACATAAAGCTATAGAGGCTTAAAGAGCAGTAGACTAGGCTTAAGAGGGTTAAGATAGGACTTTAAAAATATTAAAAGTAGATACTAAAACAGTTGTAGATAATTTAGTAATAGGAAATAAGACCCCATTAGATACAATATCTATTACTTCGCAAGACAATTAGGAGAATATTTAACATAAACCAAGTAGATAAAGTACTAGCACTACTTTATTACTTAATAAAGACAAAAGGTTATAGACTTAAAATTCTAATAGTTAAATAAGAGATAAGTTAGCTTAATAATTAGGAAAACTTACCTAGGAGCTTAGAGAAGTAAGAAGTTTAAGTAATATAATAACACTAAAATTGGCTAAGATTAAAAAGGAACTTAAAGAGATAAAGACTAAAGGGACACTATAAAAAACCCTACTAGTATTAGAAACTACGTAGCCAGAGAACTTAAAAAGTAAATTTATATTTTCCCCCAATTTAAAGGATCTAAATAGAAGGATACTATATAAGAATTAAAAAGGATTTAATAAGCGAATTAAAGAATGGCAAAGCAAAAGAGAATATCTAAAAAATTTAAATCACCCTAAGTATAGGTTAGGAACTAAAAGAGTTACTATAAAACTATAAAGCGGTATACTAAAAGTTAAATAGCTTAAAGAGCTAAATGTTACGGACCTTATATTAGCAGTAGTACGGCTACTAAGAGAAGATATAGACGGACTAGTAGTAGAAGCGCGGGCGGCGCTAGAATCAGTTAAACTATGGGATAAGGGGTAACCAAGTTATATAACAGATTACGTTACTGTTTTAGTATATAGGATCTGTAAAATCTATAAGGAACGTTATATACTAAATATACCTTATATACCTTACGTACTTAGTATTTCTTAGGCGCAGTTTATATATTTAAAGGACCATAGTCCCTACCTAAATAGTTCCTCTCTTTATAGTAAATCTTAGAATATAATTAGAGTTAATCTGTTAGGCAACTACTCTACTAGTTATTTATACATTATTAACTTCTTATTTACCTATATACCTAGCCTAATAATAAGTCTACCATAGTATTTCCTATAAGGCTTTGTTATATATTTACTACCAAGGTTACAGTATTAATAAAGTTAAACAGTATGCTACTAAAAGCACTAGTTACAACGCTATTAATAGTAGTAACTACCTTAGGTATAAGTGGAGATACTAGTATAGGGGACACTAACTTGCAACTAGTTACAATTAGATAGTTATAGGAAATAGTTAATTAGCTATAAGATAATAATAGGGTACTTAAAGAAAGAATTAATAGTATTGGAACGGTAAAGGTTAAGTTACTATTAATTAAGCAATTCTTAGGAGAGAAGTTAAAGCTTAAAGGGCTCCTTATATAGATGCACTTTAAAGTTATATAAGAAGGAGCGAAACTAGCAATAGTTATAAATTAAGTGGCGTATATAGGACTATTCCTATCTAAAAAAAGCACTTAAATAGTTTAAATCTTACCTTACTAAGATATAGGTAAATAGTATATTAACTACTAACTAAGAAGTATGGTATATATTCTCTAGCTAGAATAAATTTACGGAATAATTAATATAGATATTTAGAGACCCTAAGGTAATAACTATAGCGGAAAGAAAACTCTAAAACTTAATATAATATACTTTAGCAATTAAGTATATAACGTAGTTTTAAACGCTTGCTATATAGGTTAAATAGAACAATAGGGCGCTTATAGTATAGTATAAGCAGGGACTTAAAGCAAAAATCTAGGATGTAATAATGCTTATAGAGGATACAACTACTATGCAAGAATTAATTAACTAAGTAATTAAGATTAATAATAAGATCTATTAGAGGGAATAAGCTAAAAAGGGCTAAGATAAAGTTCTATAGTTATATAAGGCGCAGAGTACGTAATAATAGATATAGAGTTATAAACTATAGAATGGTAGGCTAGAGCCAATAGACTTAAGCGGTACTAAAGAATTTAAGAAGTGAAATAAAAAACTATAGAAACCTAGAGGTTAAGGATTAAGTTATTATAAAATTAAGGAGTAGAGGCCAAACTAGGGATCTTAGCAGTAGAAGACATTTAGGCGGACTTTATAGCAAGAAGAATGGTTTAAAAAAGGAGCTTATATAAATTGTAGAAAACAAGGTTATTTTACTAAAGACTATAGAGGTAGTTAGAGTAACCACGCGGTAAAAGGCACTAGGTTATTAAAGTATAATAATATAGATATAGGTGTATTACGCGGGACTAAGGAGTGTTTAATTAAGTACTTTATGTTTTATTATAATAACGTATACTAAATTTATAAGGACGCTAAGTATGGCGTAAGCTATTAGCTTTAAAAGCTGGAGTTATAAAAACTTAAAAGAACTAAAGAGTTAGACAAAGAAAAGGATTAACTCTATAAGCTAGATTAAGATATTATAGTAACATATAGATAATAATTAGTGGAAATAACAATAGAGTTAAAGTACTTATTAATTAATAGCAATAAAGAGGAAAAAGAGGCTAACTAGGGGCACTTAAACCTTAAGTACGTATTAGAAGTAGAGACTGAAACCACTATAGAACGCGGTTTAGTAGCAGATATTATAATACCGCTAAATATAGCATCTATCGCTTTATAAGACAGAAGGAGTAATATTAGTAAAGGGTTAAGCAAGCAGATAACTACTAGTGCTAGCTTACCACTTAATAAAGGTAAAAGGCTATAGGCTTAAGATCTTTAGAAAGAGGTAAGAGATAATTAAGATTCTTAAGATAAGATAAGATATACTTAAGAACCCATAATAGGTAAAAACCAATAGGGAAGGGTAGAAGCTTAGTTTAAAAAAAAACAAATAAGTATAAGATAAAGATTCCCTGGAAGCTAAGATTTTAAAGAGTAAATAAGGTCTATAGCAGTTCTAGGAGCACGTAGTGTTTAGCCTAAAGGTTAAAAAGTTAATATAATAATTAAGAAGTAAAAAGACTTTAAGGATCTAGCTATAAGATGCAGAAAATAAAAAAGTATAAACAAGTTTAGGTAAAGAATTATTATATAGTAAGAACAAAAACTAGACTAGAGATTTAGTAAGCTAGAATATATAAGGGGCAAAGTACCTATATTGAGAATTATAAATAGGCTAAGGGTAGAAACACTAAGAGCTAAGTAGTTAGATAAACTGGAATAAGAAGAGGAACTAGGGATTTTAACTAGATTTATAGAACAATATATAAAGGGTTGCAATAACGCAGTAATAAAGAAATACTTTCTTACAAATAGATTATATATACTTATAGAGCTATACCACAAGTGGTATAGACAACAAAAAAAATAAGTGGGAAGATTTCTGTATATAGCTAGATAAGAAAGCTATACTATATTAGAAGGATAGATAAGATATATTAAAGGAGCTCTAATTATAATATTAAAGAACCTAAAAAAATAGGCTGTAGACTAGAGAGAGATAATATAGATATTCGTACTAGTAAATAACACAGTAATACTTAGATTAGTATAGGAGAGGTTTAAACTTAAGGATAAGAATAAGCTATAAGTTGACCTAAAGCACCTAGCGTATTATATATTGGCGTAGATAGCATATATAGATAATATATATAATATATATAGGATACTTAAGGATAAGTATTGCAAGTACCTAATAAGGATATATTAGATAACTAATAAACAATAATATAGAAATGCTAAGTATATACATAGTTGGTACCTAGTAGAAGTTTAAAAACCAGGAAACTTAATACTTTAGCTAGGAAGATTCCTTATAGAAAAATACCTAGACAGATAATAGTAGTAGGAGTACTTAGAGAATACCTGTCTATAGTATATTAAAGATAAGAAGCGAACTAAGTATTGGCCGTAGAAGGACTAAGTATAGTTAAAGAGTAATAGTTAATGGTTAGAAAAAGCAGAGGCCTATAGGACTAAAGGAAGCTAGTAATAGAGTCTTAGACCCTTAAAGGAATTATAGGACGACACCTAAACCTAAAAGTTAGTTAGCAAGATTAGAAGTTTAAAGTATTAGTAGATAGTGGAGTAATAAGAAACTATATATTACTAATAACAGTTAAAAGGATGGGGTTACTATATAAGCGGAAAGAACACCTATACCTATTAATAACAATTTTAGGAGATCTACTAACCTATAAAGGAGGTATTATTAATCTTGAAACAGAACCTATTTAGTTAACTATTAAGGGAAGATAAGTTAAGATATCTTTTAATATTCTACTATTAGGAAAGGACAAGGCAATATTAGGAATGCCTTAGTTATAGGAATATAATCTAAAGATTAATTAGATTATAGGTTAGGTTAATATTAGAGATACTTAATAATATAAGATATAATAATAAACTAAGATAGTATAGTACTAAGTTAGAGTAATATATAAAGAGACTAAGTAAGGCTTAAGTTATATACTAAAGAGGTATTATAAGTACGGTAAAAGGTTATAGAGCCTAGAAAGTAAAAAGCTGTTAGAGTATATAGTATAGGACTATAAAATAAAATTAGAACTGGGAATAAGTCTAAAGTTTTTTCTAATCTATAAGCTTACTAAAACTAGGTTAGTAGCGCTTAAGGAGTTTATCTAGGAAAACTTATAAAAGGGATATATTAGATTGTTATAATTATTGGCAGGATATCTAGTATTATTTATACCTAAGAAGAATAGAAAACTTAGGATGTGTATTAACCATAGATAGTTAAACAGCATTACTAGAAAGGATAGATATCCTTTACCCTTAATTAGCGAAATTTAAGATAGGATAGGCAATGTGCAAATCTTTACAAAAATAGATCTAAGGTGGGCGTACTATTAAAATAGGATTAAGGAAGGAGATAAGTGGAAGGCAGCCTTTAGGTTAAAGGAAGGACTGTATAAGCCATTAGTAATGCAGTTTAGACTTATAAATATACTAGTAACGTTTTAAAAGAGAATTAATAGTGTATTAGGAGAATACCTAAATAAGTTTATTATAGTATACTTTAATAACATTATTATCTACTTAATAAGTAAAAAAGAATACGGAGAATATATTAAGTAGGTTTTAAAAAGGCTATAAAAAAGATACTAGTAGTAATTAAGAAATACGAGTTCTTTATTAGGAAGACCAATTTTATTAGATTTATTATTAAACTAGGAAAAATCTAAATGGATTTAAAGAAAGTTAAAGCTATAGTAAGTTAGTAAGAACTAGAGAATATTATGTAACAGTGCAAGTGTGGGAGAATTGAGTGAGCGACTTGATTTTGAATGTAGCTCTAGAGTCTCTATATATATATAAGGAAGATGCAGGGAA
>Ga0307507_10002632_pt1 | contig 37088 bp, 12 predicted proteins | sample 7_EM_MG_FD_207223 | JGI IMG/M metagenome (GOLD analysis project Ga0307507, IMG submission 207223) | Populus trichocarpa ectomycorrhiza microbial communities from riparian zone in the Pacific Northwest, United States - 7_EM | ecosystem: Host-associated > Plants > Roots > Unclassified | place...
CGTATCCACACTGTTTTCGCAGGGTATTACTATACTGCAGCCTAAAACTTGCAGGGAGGGCGGCAGCCCGCTCAAGTTACCCCCTTGTATTAAACCCCTGCTAGCGTTATATGACCCCTGCAATTAAAGCCGTGACCAGTGGTTCTTTCCTTCCTCGGACTCCTGGAACGTAGTCGAATTACTATATATGATCAAGGCATTTCGGGCTCGACTAAGTATAACATTCATTCGTTCTGTTGATGACATGAGGCTGATATTGCCAAGAGAGTTGCTTCCTACCAAAGAGACAATGGCAATGTCACTGGCAACGCCTTGATAATTGTCTTTGTACGCGCTAGGTTAGCCATATGTCTGCCTCGAATTCTTGACTAGACATATGATTTGCCTTTTGTGAGCTCTTGGCGGCCCAGGCAAGGGCAACCCTGCGCGTAAGAGCCTGCTATTATCTAAGGCATTCAGCGTAGGCTGTATCCGGCTCGAAGAACTTCACCAAGTGGGTGGAGTTGGCGGAGGAAAGGAGTAATGATGGCTACGTCATCTGTATTGTAATTTTGCTGGCACAAATATTGCGTAGTCACAACAACCATCTTAGTTTGTATCTGTTCCTAAAGCTACATGCAGTACCCACGGTTCCTGCTCTATCCTGGCCATGAATACGTTGCTCAGCACCGGCGTGATTGACGAACATAATATTGTTTTGAAATCCGCGGAGATAGGCACGTTTCGCTGTTGACGTGGCGTCGACTAAATCGGGATACGCTAGGTTTCGCACTATTGAAGAAATCCTCGGGGACGTCTGGTACCGTTTGGGTAGGGCGGTAACGGGGTGGCCTTTCCGAATCAGGCGCTCGAAAAGAGGTATGTGCTAGCTGTACTCGGCATCGGTTTCAAGGGTCAAAGTAGAAGGTACGTGTAGTCGCAGGTGCTTGTGATCTCCAATGGGGATCGCATGCTTCGTGAAGTTAAGAAACGGGGTGAGACGGTTGTTAGGTGTTCTGCCTGCTTCCTGAACGATTAGTATACTAGGAGGTATTGCCTGTATCTGAAAAATGTGATCAGCCGCCGTAGATGTCGTACAGCAGATAACGCATTCGCCATGTGGCCAGCGCGATGATGGAACGGGCTTGGAATCTCGGGCAAACTTCGACGGCGTAAGCTCTTTGAGCACTCCAAGGAAAAGGTCCGCTGCATGCTGAGTTTGACACATGACAAAGATTGTCTCTGTTGATAACTTAAGAAGCGTATGTGTTAAGATCGCTGCTGTAAGTGATTAATGCGTCCCTAGGTTGTTCGTACGAATGAGCTTTGACCAAATCGTAACTACAAAATCATTTACCCGGAAGGCCATGAACGAGGCATAGCTGCCGTTTCAATACCGTGAGAAGGCAATTCGCCTGACCCATACGCTGCTTTTGGGATGGTTTAGTAGGGATTTGAGATCCCTCTGGGGATCAGAGTCCAGGGTCGAAATGAAGTTGGCCGCTATCTCAATCTGCAAGAGCGGCGATGGCGCGAGAGAGTATCCGATCTCCAAGGTAGAGCCTCTTCCTTCAATGAACTGTGTTGCAAGACAGCTGAAAGACATCCCTTTGCGGGATCAATCGCCCAGAGCTCTTCAGATTCTGGCATGACTCAATATTCTGCAACATGATCTTATATATCTTCCTGGAGAATATATTAATATACCGAAGTCTCTCATAGGAAGTAATGTTTTGAGGGATCCTTTGATTTTGCTGATGCTCTGATGAAGACGTACGAAAACGAAAAATTAGGATTGGAATGCTCAACCGGACGTTCGAGGAATGTTTCCAATAGAGGAGAGTAAGGGTGTTATATCCACAAAGGATACCAAGAGTGTCACGGATGGGTTGGCAGACCGGAGGCTGAGGTCTCAAAGCTGGCATATTTGGGGCCAAATGCTCTTGGCTTGCAGTGGGGCCTGACTTTAAAGTCAGATTTTGGAGCAGCCAAGGTGATGGTTTAACAAAAAAAAAGACAAATGAAGGACTACTGGTAATACGAGTCAAACTGAGGGAAAACTAAGCTGGTTCAAGCTATCAAAGAAAACGTTCGTCATGGTACGTACTTAGAAATAGCTGCCTACTCTGCTCCACATTTTAGCGCCCATTAATCATTGCGCCACACAATGCAACTTGGTGGCTTGAGATGTGGGTGTGTTATTCATGCCATAAATAATGGGTACTTCGAAGAGTGGGGTGTTAGGTCCCTCGTATGGGGCTGAAAGGGAGTCCATACGTGTCCGGATACGTCCTGATTGCACAGCGTATTGCGATATTGTTGTCTTTGCAGGCCCTTGTAAAGAAGCAAGCCGAAGAGGTGTATCATAGCCTGTCGTGGCGGTAATTGCTGCTCGTATGCATAAGATTCCATGGCCAACCTGAAATCGTATTGTGAACTGGGGGATGATATTTATCCAAGACAAGGATGTGTTTCGACGGCGCGAATATGTAAACATTTTGCAAGGTACCCAGACGATAGAAGGCCTCGAAATGGAGCTCTGAAGGGATTAAATCTATGTTTTAGACATGATGCGCAAGTGAAACGGAGTGGCGCATAGAAAACTAGGCTACTAGAACGATTCCTAATAACGAAGGAAAGGTACGTTTCTATCCGATTTGCGTCCATCCGTTATCGATAAGAACTAGCCAATAATATCAATAGGATCAAGGTTCTGTGATTAGAAGAATGTGAAGGGGGTTGAAAGCAGGCAGAGGCCAGGGCTGTGGGGGAGGTTCTTTTACCTTGCAATTTGGACCAACTCGCTACCAGGTCGGTTCAACAAGATCCATATCATCAGAAGTACGTTTAGAAGGTATGGTTGATAAAAATCTATTGCTTGAATCTACATACAATATACGCGTATTTTTGAGCTTGGTGTTCCGCACGGACCACTTCTAGATGGACGCCGGATAGCTTGGTTGAAAGGTTCTCGGTAATCCGGTTGCGATCGTTCGTGGATGCGATTCGTATTGAATTCCTTCACTCTAGCTCTGTGAGGGCTAAGACCCTTACAGGTATCTAGATTGAGAACATGCAGACGGTTAGAGGCACTGAATTGCAGTAAATTGAATTTCCTTGGCAGTTCTTAAGAGGAGCTTGGCAAATTTCGACTCGCAGCAGTACTGTTTCGGCTTAAGCAGCATAACCGCCTCCCTCGCTTCTACTTCCCCACAACACTCATCTCACATCCCCTCCTGCTAGACATATGTCGATGAACAACTGGATGCGCTAAGGACACCAAAGGAATCTCAATTCGGCATGTCATCGTATATCTCGAACCTCCTTACAACCACCACCTCCCGTTACAATTCCCTTCGAAGAACGCTCCTTTCCGATGAAGCGGATGGTGATACCGAAGATGACTCGCATATTTCTAGAGTACTTCGCGCGTACTACACGGAGAAAGGCAGGCCTTTCCCATCATGGCTACCCCCCGATCCGAAGGCATCGCAGCCAGCTCCAACCCAATTCGTTTCGTCAGTTGGGAGGCAACCAGGTCAACCGGCAATGGGTCGCGGCGGGGGCTTGAGTGATCTGTGGGACTCTCCACAACAGCAGCAGCAACAACAGGAATCCACCTCGTTACGAAGGGCCGCTCAAGGGCGAGGTGGCGGACGTGGGCAGCAAGGACGGGCAGGAATAGTCGATTCATATCCTCCAACAGAGTCGGTAAGACCATTACCAAGCCAAAGGGCAGGCAGTTATCAAAGCGCAGTTAGCCAGCAATCATCTGTACGCCCTCCTGCCGAGCCTTCGCCGCCGCCGAGCAGCGGCTCCGGAGGAACAGCACAGGAGAGACTTAAAGCGAGATTGTGGGGATCAGGAAGGTCAAACAGCCCAACACCAAGCACTGCAGCCTCTACAAACAGTGCTAGTCCAATCCAGACACCAGGCATTGGTCAGGCAGGTCTACGGAATCCTTATGAACGCAGTAATATAAATGCGCAACCAGGACGACCAAGCGCCCCGTATCCAAACGACCGTAGTGGGTATTCCGCGGGAGGCGAACAGGGCACAAGAGAACAGAGTCCTTATATGTCTGCCAATTCACCTTGGTCGACTGGTGGCGGCGAGTATGGTGGAGCTTATGACAGTGGAAGATCGTATGGTGGACCACGTGCAGGAGGGCGTGAGAGAATCGGGTTACCGAATGGGCCCAAGCCCAGGTAACGTATGGCCATACGTTATATGGCATCTTCAAGGAGGTTTCAAGCCCTATCTGTGCTGCTGTAGATGTTAATGGGATTAGCGGGTTCATTGTAGGTGTCAAGGAGCAGTTTTAAGGCTACATTTTCTAGATATGGCTTGGGCGCATCTGGCGTTCTAGCACACGGGGCAACATGGATCATGAGACTATGTATCCTTTTAATGGGGAAATCAATGGGTAGTTTCACGTTTAGAATTACCCATAGTCGGTGACTCTTGATCACGATAAATGTTTTGTTCGTTGCCTTCAATAGCGTGGAGGCGTAGCCTTCCACCTGTGGAAGCCGCGCACACCGACAAGGAACGTCGTCATCCCGCCGCCCCAGCTGATCAACTTTGCCCTACAGCAGCAAAATACTGTAGTCTTAAGCATTTGCTGCATCATCGGTGACATTCACTAGCTCTTTTATCCCTATGCTCCCTTCTCTCTACCATCCGCTCATCCTATAATGGCCTCCCCGGTTTCCCCGCAAAGTCCGCCTTCTCCCACAGCATCTTTCTACGATATGAGTGATGACGAAGAGGGCGAATACAATACGATTCGGCATACCAGCAGTGGCAGAGGAGTTAAGCTGCTTTATACCAAAAGCAAGGTAACTTATCCTATATCCTCTTGTGGTGATGCATCCCTTCGCCGGCATCTCAACAATGGTATAAATAGCTGATCTCCTTACCCATAGGTTTATGTACACCCAACACCATCCGCAAGAGATAATATTCCAGGCTTTATCGCTCTCGTCCAGCAGAAAGCTCCGATCCAAGCCAACGACGCCCGTCCGACCTCGTCTTCATCTGCGAGGAGTATCCGTGCCTCATCCTTACTCCTTGCCTGGGTTCCAGAGTCATCTTTAGGTGATGCCTATGATACGTACGTGAAAGTCGACCTCTCCGATTCTTCCTCTCCTCCTAAGCAATCCTACCTCGTTCCACCGCCTCCGACGACAACAACTCATAGCAGTGCGGTAGGCACTTATGCGTTCGCCGTGCCTGTGAGCGAGATATACTCCCTGCTAGTCCGCCCACCGAGTATAGGATGGTGGTTTGGTAGTGTTGTGGTTAATACGCGGGCTGGGGACAGCTTTCCTGCTCTATTCTTCCATGACAGTGAGTGTCAATCTACAATCATGCAGCGGAAGAAGCTATCGAGGGAGAGTTTTGATCCATTCGGGGATGGGGGGGGCATGTTCTGGGGCGGCGACGAGGTATTGCGTTGGCTCAAGAGATATGTTACCATAGAACGGTCAGGCGCAGAACCGAGCATCTACCTGATTGAGCCAACTGAAGAGGACAAGCTATCATTTGGGAGGAAAGCGACAATATCCAGGACTGATAAATCACCAAGAGGTAGTGTAGATGCTGGCAACGACGCCGGAGCATCTTCTTCAGCCCCGCGTGGAAGAGATGGCGGCATGGACCCCGTAACAAAAGCATTGAAAGAAGTGAGATGGAACTTCTTAGAAAAGCTTAGCCAGGTCACCACCTTCACAAGGAGGACAGCACAAGCAGTAGCAGAAAACCCCAAGATTCCACCGCAGGTCCGAAGACTAATGAAGAACCCGGAGGTGCAAGTGTTGCAAGAAGAGTTTGATAGTGCAAGAATTTACCTAGCCAGGTGGGCTATGGGAATTGCAGAGCAGAGTGAAAGGGAGCGCAACCAGCGGATATGGACTGCAAAAGATGTTTTGGAGATGGAGAACAGCGCAGTTGGGGAGTTCGAGATCCTAGACATGGAGGCTGGCAACATGACGCTAAGCGATCGTAGAAAGCCTGTGACCATGAAAGAATGGAAAGGGTTTTTTGACCCCCACACTGGCAGGTTACAGATTACTCCGGATGAAGTCAAAGAACGTATATTCCATGGAGGGTTGCATCCCGATGATGGAGTCCGAAAGGACGCTTGGCTTTTTTTACTTGGTGTCTATGAATGGGATAGCTCTGAAGAGGAGCGGCATGCAAATATGAATAGTCGTCGCGATGAATACATCAGGCTCAAAGGCGCCTGGTGGGAGCGAATAGGCCATAATACAGCAGAGGAAGAGGAATGGTGGAAAGAGCAGAAGACAAGGATAGGTATGATCGCCATAAACTCTGTCCGAACGATCATGGGACTGACTTAACCCATTCTATGGGGTCCGTGCTATAGAAAAAGATGTACACAGAACAGATCGAACTATACCAATTTTTGCTGGAGAGGATATCCCACACCCAGATCCTGAGTCTCCTTTCGCAGATGTCGGCACAAACGTTCACTTGGAGCAAGTGAAAGATATGCTCCTAACATACAACGAATACAACAAGGACCTCGGCTATGTTCAAGGCATGAGCGATCTCCTTGCTCCTATCTATGCTGTGATGCAGGATGACGCAGCCGCATTTTGGGGCTTTGTTGGATTTATGGACCGTATGGTAAATCTGCCGTGTTTGTGCACCTAAAGGCGGAATATAACTAACATATTTCGTAGGAACGCAACTTCCTCCGTGACCAGTCTGGCATGCGGCAACAACTTCTAACGCTCGACCACCTCGTGCAGCTTATGGATCCTAAGCTTTATCTTCATCTACAGTCTGCCGACTCGACAAATTTCTTTTTCTTCTTCCGTATGCTCCTTGTTTGGTACAAACGAGAATTCGAATGGGTCGACGTACTTCGCCTTTGGGAATCACTATGGACAGATTATCTTAGTAGTAACTACCACATTTTCATTGCTTTAGCAATCCTTGAGAGACATCGAGACGTGATTATGGAGCATCTCAAACACTTCGACGAAGTACTGAAATACAGTTAGTCTCCCTCTACACTCCCTCTCGCTCTAGTTACATACTAACCGAACATAGTCAACGAGCTCTCCGGCACAATAGATTTACAAAGTACCCTCGTTCGCGCTGAGTCTCTTTTCCGCCGTTTCCAGCGCACCGTCGAGACTATTGACAAAAAGGATAATTTCCCAGCGGCCCCAACCATGCGCCAGCGTCAGCTTGGCTCACCTCATCCAGCCTCTCCGTCGTCAGGGTCGATAGAAACCGCTGCCATTTCTTCGGGGATGGGTAAGGGCAAGCTTAGTGTTGGCGATGCTGTGGCAAAGGGCATTGATGCACAAAAGGAAAAGGTTATAAGCCTTGAGCTGCGGAATCTGCTCAGTCGTAAGATTGAGAAGCTTGACAAGTCTGAAATCGTTAAACATGGGGGTGGTGTTGGGCATTAAAGCCTTCTATCGGTTCTCTGTACCAGTCTGGGGTGTTCCGGGCGTCTGTTATTGGGAAAGATTTGTCGAGGCATTGATGGGTGTCCTGACAACGCAATGATTGGCACTGACGATTCCTACACTGGCTTGTATAAGGTGATGCCCAGCTATATATATCTATGCTCTGAAGTAATCCTGCTTTTCCGAAATGGAGACTTCCTGTCCTCCTAACCTTCTATAGTTATATAGATTGGCCCGCAGCTCTAGAGTCTTTAACAACTCAGACGACTGCTTTTAATATATCTTCTCTTCTTACTAACCCCCTTTCTACTAATTAGTTCTAATTGACACTACCATGCCTTTCTCTCTACGAGAGTCCTTACCCTTATATATATTTTATAGCATTCTATATATAATATATTAAGGCCACTACTAGCCGGACACCCCCTAATTACTGCGCGCACACCCCCTAATTACTGCGCGCACACCCCCTAATTACTACTCGCACACCCTCCCGAAACAGGCTTAGATCCTTCCTCCTCAGGTTAGAATATTACATGTGTTTGACTTGTTTACACCCAAATCGCGAAAACAACACCACGCGCCCATACCTAATAACTGACTGCGGAGTGCTCTGCGAAGCGCTGTAAGAACTAGATTTGGTGCTGCTGCCTCTATTTTAACGTCTGTAGATTGCCTCTACAGGCATGCCCGCACCCGCGCCCGCGCACGGGTAGTGCAGTCAGCATTTCGCCCGATGCTGAGAGCTCCCACTGAGTAGAGTTATCAATGCGATTCGTAGAGTTAGCCGGGCGACCGCGATAACGCTCTACAATTGCAGGGTTTTGGATAAGAAGGTAAGGCAAATGCGAGGTGTTAATTTAGGTATGGGTGCGTGGTGTTGTTTTCGCGATTTGGTCTCCCTGCAGCGTGCACGTCCCTGCAGCATGCACGTGCATTTACCCACAAAGTAAAAAACTTCAAAATTAATTATCTCCATCAATTCTTTACCAAATCACATAAAAATAAATTCATTATCTTTACAAAACGTGCCTCTTTTAGCTCCTACAACGTCAGTACAACAGCCCCATCGTACGACCCTCGCAAGGCGCACACAAGGCAAAATTAACCCATGGCATATCTACCGGGACTATGTCTCATTACTATCGGCACAACAGCAGCTCACCCTAGTAAATGAGATTAATTAATTAACTGATTAAGGGCTACCTTCTACTTATGCAATAGTCCAAAACTTTGCTAAGGATGTGGTTAAAAAACGCCCCGGAAAAAATTGGGCGTATAAGTTTATTAAGTGGTATTAAAAGGTCTTAAAATCTGGCTTCCTAGCAGTAGCAGATTTAAGCCGTAAAAAGGCGGATAATATATATTAATATACTCTTTATTTTAAGCTGGTTTGTAGCCTCCTAAATACTAGTCTTTATACTAATATTTTAAAGGTTTGGGCTAAAATTAAGTAATATAACGTCCTTCTGTAAAACACATATAATATAGATAAAAAAGGCTTTCTAATTGGTATCCTTTAAAAGGTAAAGAGGATATTTAATAAAGATTTAGAAAAAAGGGGTAAATTAATTAGTGCTAGCCAGAATAGTAATTATGAATGGATTACGTGCCTAGCAATAATCTATATAGATAGGATATATATTCCACCCTCCCTTATCTACTAGGCCATAACAGGTAATATCTAAGATACCTAGCTTAATGATTTTAAGCCTAATAAGGTAGATACGGCCTATTTTATAAGTTTACCTTTAGGGTAGACAAATAATAAGCTAGGGATAGCATAGTTAACCACTATTTTTAATTACTACACTAAAGTAAAAGCTAGGCATGGATATAACTAGTAGCTTCTTTTTATTAACGGGTATAGCAGTCACGTTAATATACCATTTTTAGACTGGTGCCTTAAGTATAGGATCCTAGTGGCAGTATACCCCCCCTATTTAACTTATTAACTTTAGCCTCTAGATATTAGCCTTTTTAACCCTTTAGTAAACTACTACTCCTAGAAGCTTAATAAATGGATCTATAATATAGTAGGGCTTTGCTATATTACAAAAAGAGAATTCTATGGCTTATTTTAAGCTGCCTGGCAATATGCCTTTATAGAAACTAATTTCCTTAGCGGCTGGCGTAAAACTGGCTTATAGCCCCTAGATCTAGACCTAATACTTAACTAGGTTAAGCCAGCGGCCCTTAAGCGGCCTGGTATAAGTGGATCTATATTATCTATATTAACTATATACTTGGCATTAAATATCTAGTAGGTACTGTGACGGTGCTAGGGCAACGCCACCTGCCATACTTAGTAGACCCTGACTCCTACCAACCAATCAGGATTTTCCATCCCCGGGATAGAAAATCGCCATTGGCTCGCTTACTACTAGCGCCTTGGCAACCCCTTTATATCTTGCCAGTCTCTGACAGACTTCTTCTTCTCCTTAGCTTAGTATTCTTGTATAGTAGCAATCTACAAGCTTTGGTTTAGAAGCATTTATATAAGCCTATTACATTATACTAAGCTCTCCCTACATTGCCTAGAAAGGCCTTAATAATATCCCACCCCAAAAAGACCTTCATCTGCAACAACGCGTCGACGTATTATACTCAGATATCAAAAAACCCACACTACTACGCCTAAGAAGGCCCTAACAATATCCCACTTTATAGGCCAGACTGTACTTAACCTACACCTATAAAAGAACCCCGGAATTAAAACCAAATTATATAATTCCAACAAACCTTAGGAAGCCAATAATGGTACCTAAAGCGAGCTTATCTAAAAGACCTGCCTCTACCCGAGAGGAATATAAGGTCTAGTTAGGATCAGAAATTAAAGACAATAACGACGTTATAGGTATATATAAGCAGATTCGTGCCCTTACAGCCAATTAGAAGGTCGATCGTCTTCAAGCCCAAAGTATATAAGAGACTCTAAAGGAGATCCTGGAAAGCCTTACTACCTTATAAAATAGCCTAGCCTCCTCTTTATAAAGCCTTAGTTAACCCATTTGCTCTACCAAATACAATATACTAAAGAGTACAAATATAATAACAAAGTAATTAAAGTCTATCAAGCTCCCTAACCCCCTACTATTATCGGACGGCGTAGACCTAACCTTTAAGAACTGGAGAATCCAGGTACAAGGAAAGCTTTATATTAACCACAACTATTTCCCCTCTAAAGAAGCTAAAATGCTCTACCTCTTTAGTTAAACCATTAGGGACACCTAGCAACACCTTTAGGCTAAGTTTAAGGACAAGTCACCTGTTCGGTTTATATCTATTAATAAGATAATACAGCACCTGGCTACTATCTATATCAATCCAAATAAAGTACGGGATACCTATTACGACTATAATTGCCTAATAATAAAATTAAACTAATCCTTTACCAAGTTCTAGACTTAATTCTTACACCTAGCAGGCGAAGGCCAGGTCCCCCCTAAGAACTATTGTTTGGACCTATACGATAAGCTAACGGTCTAACTACAAAAAAAGATTGCGGTAGCCTTAGACAACCTACCAACCTACTAAAGACTTACAGCCCAATGTTTGTTGCTGGATTTAGAACTAAAATAAATTAATACTTGTTCTAATTAACTAAAGAGGTCCTATAGCGACCGCAACCTATCCGCTATACTAACGGGAGCTAGCATTAAAAGACAAACTACAACCGCCCTTATACTAAAAGCGGTTATAACTGCCTACTAGCAAACCTCGCCTAACCCACTATGTACCATACCTTTAACTAATGCTTATTGTAACACCCTAATTAACCCTGCCACGGTCACGTGCTTTAATTGTGGAAAGGATAGTTACTTTACTATATCCTGCCTAGAGCCAAAGGATATAGGTAATATTAAGGAGATAGAGGAAGAAGAAACGCCTAATAAGTTAAAAAAAGAAGAACCCTAGGGAAAGACTCCCCCCTAGGGTATCCTATTAATCTTAAAGAGATTAATCTAAGTTAGCTAATAGGTGGAAAATACTTTACGGTTCTATATATAGTATCTTAAAATAGATATGGAGTTAATATAACTGCCCTTATTAACACTGGAGTAAATGGCTTTGCCTTTATAAATACTGCTTATATAAATAACGTTGCTAAGTTCTTAAATATAAATGCTACCCGACTAGAGAAGCCTGTTTAAGTAAAAGGCTATAATAGCTAAGCTAGTAAGCCAGTTACCCATATCTTAAAACTATATATTGCTATTAATAGACGACACTAGTTTAGTATTCCCTTTTATATTCTAGACCTAGGGTCCCATAACATAATCCTTAGCCAAAAATAGATGTCCTACTTTAATATTTGGCTAAATATTTAATAAAGATAGTTTATCTAGCTAGAGAGTAGACCAAAGTTACCCTCCTTTATTAGAGAGATCCGTACCGACCATAAGACATTAGCCGCGAAGGCCAATCCTACCCACTAGTAGGATATTAGGGACCGCAACCTAGCTTTCGCTTAAGAAGATGCCTATTACAAGGCCAATAAGAAATCCGTACTAATAAGGATACTCCCCCAAAGGACTATAGTTAAGGAGGACTCTACTTACAGAAGTAGAACGGACAGTAATGTAGACAACTTCCAAATTACGGAGATCTAGCCAATAGGGAAGAGGACATACTAATAGGACTTAGAGGATAACCTTTAGAAGATATAACAAGAGCTAAAAGGAGTAAAGATAATGCCAATATACTAAAAGCCCCTAAGGCCGCGGACACCCCTACTACTATATAACCCCCCTATAGTAGATATCACGGCAATTAGCGCTATAGGTTTCCACTTTAATATATATTAAAAGGATAATAAGGTCTTTATAACTAGCTTATACAAAATTAACCAGATTATTAATAAGAAGGAAGAAGGGCTAGTAGAGGAAACTAACAAGGAGTTAGTTAAGCGCCTCCTCCCTATATACCTCTTAGACTATAGAGACGCGTTCTTAAAAGTAGCCTTAGATATACTACCCCCCTACTAAACCTATAATTATAAGATTTAACTAGAGGCCAATAACTCTCTAGGCTATAGCCCCCTTTACTAGCAAACTATAGAGGAACTAAAAGCAACTAAGTAGTACTTAATCAATAACCTCTATAAGGGGTTTATTAAGCTAAGTTAGGCCCCTTTTACTTTCCCTATCCTCTTTATAAAGAAACCTAATAAAGGCCTCTGCTTCTGCATTAACTATCAGAAACTAAACGCTATTACTTAAAAAGATTATTACCCTCTCCCCCTAATTAATAAGACCCTTATACGTCTAAGCTGAGCCAAAATCTTTACTAAGCTTAATATCCATTAAGCTTTTTACCAAATTAGGATAGACCCTGTATTAGAGAATCTAACAACATTCCGCACCCACTATAGTTCTTATAAATGCAAAGTTCTTCCTTTTAGACTAATAAATGGGCCAGCCACGTACCAACGGTACATAAATAATATTCTTTTTAACTACCTTAACGAATTCTGTACGGCATACCTAGACGATATTCTTATATACTCAAACAATAAACTTAAGCACCAAGTTCACGTTAAAAAGGTCCTAGAGAGGCTGCGGAATGCAGGCCTATAAGTTAACATTAAGAAATGCGAATTTGGAGTAAAACAAACAAAGTACCTTAGGTTTATCATTAGCATAAAAGGAATTAAAGTTAACCCTAAGAAGGTTAAGGCAATACACAACTAGAAACCCCCTTATACTATAAAAGGCATCCAGTCCTTTCTAGGCTTCTATAACTTCTACTATTAGTTTATCCGTAACTACAGGGTTATAGCTAAGCCTCTTATACAACTAATAAAAAACAACACGCCTTTTGTTTTTAACAATAATTATATAGAAGCTTTTAAGGAGTTAAAGGACCAACTTACCTCCTCCTTAATTCTCCGTCACTATGACCCAGACCTTAAATCAATACTGGAAATAGACGCCTCCAATAGAGTAGTAGCGGGAGTTCTCTTACAGTTATACCTAGATAGCGAGTGGTACCCTATAGCGTTTTTCTTAAAGACAATGGCCCTAGCTAAGTGTAACTACGAGGTACACAATAAGGAAATACTAGCTATTATATAATTATTATCCCAGTGGCGCGCAGAGCTTGGAAGTATAGACTCTTAGATTAAAATCTATACTAATTATAAAGCCCTTAAGTATTTTATAACAATAAAGCAGCTTACCAATCAATAGGCTAGGTGGGCTAAAATACTCTTCTAATTCTTCTTTACAATCATATACCGCCCTAGTAGGCAAAATTCTAAAGCTAATACCCTTACCCGGAGAGAACAGGACGTGGAACCACAGGATAAGCTAAAGGCTTAGCACTAGACATATACCCTCCTCCGTCCCAAATAGCTCAACCCATATATCCTTAAGGAACTAAACTCTAAACAGAATAAGCTAGCGCCTATAGAAGAAGAGATCCTAGATGAACTAATAGGACTAATTAACTACATTTTAATCGTAAACCGCACAGCCAAATCCCTAAAAGCCCTCCGCAACTAAGCTATGGAAGGCGACCCTAATTTGGAAATAGAAGACAGACTACTCTTATACCAAAAACAGCTTATAGTTCCAGACGTTAATAACCTACAAACAGAGCTAATCCGTGAAGCCCACTATTAAGTCTCTATAGCGTACCCTAGTTAAGACAAGACCTACCAACTACTAGTGCCTTGCTACTACTGGCAAGGACTCCTATCCAATATAGAACAGTTTATTAGGAATTGTTATGCTTACAAATAGGTAAATACCCCTAGGGATCAAACCCCTGGATAGTTATAACCACTACCAGTTCCTAAACGCCCTTGGCAGCATGTTATAATAGACTTTAAATCATTCCCAAAGGACAAATATGGCTACAATATGGCCTTAGTGGTAGTTAACTAACTAAGTAAGCAAGCTATTTCCCTCCCCTACTTCAAGACTACAACCGCAAAAGATATAGCCCGTATGTATATTAACAACATTTACCAGATCCATGGCGTTCCTAAGTTAATTATCTCTAACCGTAGACCCTAATTTATATCGGACTTCTAGGATAAATTCTGCCGCATCCTTAGGATTAAGATTAAGCTCTTTACCGCATTCTACCCTTAAACTAACGGCTAAACTAAGATTATAAACTAGTACCTTAACTAATAACTTCACCCCTTTGTTAATTACTACTAGGACAACTAGTCAGAACTACTGCCTATAATAAACTACACACAGCTTACGCTCCCTTATAATAGTATAGGAATGTCACCATTTAAGTTAATCTATGGATACAAGCCACGAACATCCTTTAATTAGGATAGACCTACAGGACCTATAACGGCCCGCAAACGCCTCAGCTACAAAGAGGCCTAGACATTTGCTAAAAGAATGCACGGAGCCTAGGAGACTACCCAAGCAATTATAAAAAAAGCATAAGAGAAGAAAGAGGCCAACATAAACCAATATTATCGCGAGGTAGACTTCTACGTAGGAGATAAGGTATAGGTGTTAACAAAGAATTAGAAGACCTAGAGGCCAAGCTGCAAGCTAGACTACTAAATAGCTAGCCCCTACAAAATCCCTAAGAAGGTAGGGCACTCTTTTAAGGTTAAGCTACCAGAGTTAATAAAGATCCACCCTATCTTCTCTCCAGACCAACTGCGGAAGGCCGCAGACGACCTATTACCTAGATAGTACAACGACCCCCTACCACCAATTCAGATTGCAGAGGATAAGGAATAGGAAGTTAAAGAGATCTTAGCAGTTAAAAAAGACCGCGGTACCCTAAAATACCGTATAAGCTAGGTAGGTCACAACAAAGATCTAGAATAGTACCCCACATCTAATTTTAAGTACTCTCCCTATAAGCTACAGGACTTCTACCTAGCCTACCTTAACCTCCCTAGACCACCACGCCAATTAGAAAGCTGGATTAAATGCTAGAAAGAAGGGGTAGATAACTATAACAATTTAGATAACAATAAGGAGCTTGGACAACGCCTAAGGGCAGGCTTTTTTAGGAGGGGGGGGGTAATGTAACGGTGCTAGGGCAACGCCACCTGCTATACTTAATGGACCCTAACTCCTGCCAACCAATCAGGATTTTCCATCCCCGGAATAGAAAATTGCCATTGGCTTGCTTACTACTAGCGCCTTAGCAACCCCTTTGTATCTTGCCAGTCTCTAACAGACTTCTTCTTCTCCTTAGCTTAGTATTCTTGTATAGTAGCAATCTACAAGCTTCGGTTTAGAAGCATTTATACGAGCCCATTATAGGTACGGAGACTTATAAAGCACATTTATAGTATTAAGCCGTTACGTAATATAGCTAAACTAGGTAACTTAGTGGAGAAAATAGTAGCTAAAAATAGCATTTTATAAGCCTAAATTAAAGGGCTTTAGAATACTGTTGTTATTAAAAAGAAAAGGTAAAAGAGAAGGAAGCTATATATTAAGAATATTTATATAATAAATAAAGGTAAAGCTATCTTTTAGTTACTAACTAAACTTAAGACTATAAAGCAGGCTATTAGGGACAAGAAGGCTATAAAATAATAAATAGCGCTAAAGAAAGCCTAGGCGAAATTTTAAAAATAGAAAAAGAATAATAATAATAAGAAAGCAGTAAAACAAAGGTGTTAAAATTGGGAGAAGTTGGCACGGTAAAAGAAGTAGGCAAAAGACAATAAAACCACTTAACATTTAGCCTTATTACAGCTTAAAAAAGGCTTACAACAATAAGTTTAAAGCCCTACTAAGCAGTTTAGAGGCTTACCTTTAAAGAAACAGGTAACAATAATGGTAGAGTCTAGTAATAATAAAGAGGTAGTAAAAATTAGAAGCCTACGGCTTTAGTAGCAGAGAAACGCACCCGCTTATCTAATAGACTATATAGTCGGATAAAAGTTTCGCATAGTATTCCTAGTTATAAATTTAAAATTTGAGCCCATTTAATGCAGTAGTTGAATTATTATTAATTAATTAGAGTGATGCGTTGTTTAAAAAAATGTAGTGCAAGCTGCAGGGACGTGTACGCTGGCGGGAGACCTTCTAAACAAGTCAAACACACGTGATATTCTAATCTGAGGAGAAAGGATCTAAGCCTATTTCGGGGGGATGTGCGAGTAGTAATTAGGGATGTGCGCGCAGTAATTAGGGGGTGTCCGGCTAGTAGTGGCCTATATTAATAAGCTTTTTAGATTATAAGCCTAGTACTTTATATATAATAAACGTATAGGAACATACTATAGCTATAGAAGGACCGTAACTAGTTAGGTAGTAATAGCAATAATTAGTTAGTTATATTAATTATAATTATAGTATAATTATAAACCCTTTAAAACACTTTAATTTAAAGAAACTTAATAAGCCCTAAGGCCTATAAGGCTTTAATAGTAAACCCTTAATATATAACGAACTAATATACTACGCTTTAGTAAAAATGCGGATAGGTAAATACCTTAAATATATTTCCCTATTTATAACACCCTTAAAGCAATATAAAGTTATACTTAGATATAGATGGCTAAAGCAATACAATCCCTTAATTAGTTGGGTTAAAGAAATACTAAAGTTCCATATAACTTACTGCTGAGGTTATTACTTAAAATACCATTTGCCCTATAAATATGTATATAATTATTTAAATTTAATATAATATAAATTACCCTTACTATAAACTTTAAACCAATATAATAAAGCCATAACTGCTAATCGCGGAAAAGAATATAAAGATATTACGTTAAAACTTCTTAAAATTTGTATAATACGAGCTATACTCTTTATTTTATTAGCAAGAAAATAAGACTATAAAATCTTTACTATAATAATAAAAGATATTAAAAAAGCGTTAAAACCAAAGTAATATATTAACCCTTAACCTCTTATACCTAAAGAATATTACAATTTATAGACTAACTACCCCCGTACTAAAATAAGCATAATTTTAAGATAGAACTTAAGCCTAGTATAATACTAAAGTTTGGTCCGCTATACGGTATATTATAAAAAGAACTGCTTATAATATAATAATACCTTAAGGACATCGGGAAAATATTCGCAGGATGAGATTTAAGTAGACTTTGATTTTCGCGTTTCGCGTAATTAATATGCAATTTAACCAACTCAATACGTAATTAACTAACTTAACACGCAATTGACTAACTTAACACGCAATTTAACTAACTTAATATATAATTAACTAACTTAATACGCAATTTAACTAACTTAATATATAATTAACTAACTTAATACGCAATTTAACTAACTTAATATGTAATTAACTAACTTAACAACTTTAAAAGCTAATGTCGGTATACATGCTTTAATTAACGGGCACAAATATCACTATATGATACATATGCGTTGTTAATTGTTAGATAATTAATTGTTTAGAAGTAAGGGGTTGCTTTAAGGTTAGGTTAACTAGCCTCGCTTCGCGGTCTTATAACCACATCACATAACTAACATTCCGACACTAGAGCAACTCTAAAAAGAAGGCTAATCTATATTCCAAAGCTAAGTTTACTTCTAGACTTATTCACAGCGTATACGTAATAGCTAGAGATCCAATTAATACGTAATAGCTTCCACGCTCCTTTTACAGGTCCGTAATTACAAGAAAAATTATTAGGGGTAGTAGGTTAACATATCACAAGGGCCACTAAGGCGCTAGTGGTAAGCGAGCTAATAGCAATTTTCTATCCCAAGGATAGAAAATCCTAATTAGCTAGTTGAATTTAGGGTCTATATTATTATAATTAGTTACCTAACGCTAAGCTAAATCTAAGTTCATTCGTTTAACCCATCCTATAACTTATAGGTCGATTCGGTTCGTATTAATAAGCTATTAAAGAGCCGCGCAAGGCTTTCCCTTCGTCATAACATTAGTAGGGTTGGCCTCTCTATTAATCCATTTCACCTCCGTAATCTGTCTCCGTTTATAGGCTTACCGGAGGCACATTATATCAATTATTAGGCGCTTTTCTTAGGTGGTTCCAAGTCATACTAAACAGTTATATAAGGACTTAAAATCAGTGCAAAGCATAAATAGGAGGTTAATTTATAGAATCTTATCTACTATAGATTTGATTACAACGCCAATATTAAAGCCGTAGGCCATACTATAGAGTTTAAAAGCTAGTACGCTCTAAGTAACTCTTTTACACTTAACTAAGCTCCAATAGACAATATTGGCCTTCTTTATAGTATTAGCTAGTACGATGACGTAGCCGATCTGCAAAAAGAGGTCCTTATTATTAGTAAATAACGCGTCCGTAAATACCAGGAGCTATAGGGTTTTAATATCTAACTTAACAAACTTAAGGCCTCTATTAGCGTTCTTAATTTGCCAGTTTAGACGCTTGTTTAACTGTTTTGCGTCTTCCTTGTTAGGGTTAATCACCTAGGCGGCAAAGGATAAATTAAATAAGGCTTCTAGCTAGCAAACTAAAGCGATATATGCACCTCTAGCGCGTTAAGCGATGTACTAGTCCTTTAGAGTTAAGGTTTTTATAGCTCCTCTTAATCCTATACTCGTGGTAAGCTTGGTGCTAATTGTACTAAGGTTTATGCATTGTCGTTCCTAAATAAGCGTAATGCTCCCGTTAATTAGTAGCTAAATAACTCTACCGTTAAACTTAATGGGCATATCAACAATGAGTTATTCCCGTTCTTTAGCTATAAACTTGGCCTTATACAGCTCGTTTTGCTCTGCGTTTATAAAGGTCTTATCTACTAGGAATAGAGTATTATTAGTTTATAGGCCTATAATGCCAAAGGGTTCGTTGCTCTGTAGAAAATAAGGGTTATATATAGACTGGTCCATGTATAACTATTAGATGTAATATAAGTAATATATCTTAAACCAGTGGTTACCAGCTTCTGGTACTCTATAGAGTGGTTTTATAACCTTTAAAACAGAGGCCTTGTCAATCCCAAGTTGCTTAATCAGCTTATACGGAGGTTATACATAGAATTCTCGATTCAGTGTGGTGGTTGATTGTACGTAGGCCTATAAAATATCTTGGAGGTAAAGTCGTGCCTATAGAAGCTTTATGGCGGCAATACAGAGAATTAGTTGTTAGCTGACTTATTAAATAGTTAGTGATTGGGTAAGAACCAGTTCCTTTTTTAAGTTGTTATAAGCTTGCACAACTAGTTAGGATTTCTTAAAAGCCTTATTAGTTCCCTTATTCTTAATCTCATTAATAAATCGCAAATTAAAGAGTTATACGCCTTGTGGTATGTCTATAAGTCTCACAATCTTAAAAACTCCCTTCTTAAGTAGACCAGTAAGCTCCTTCTATCAGAAGGCGCTGAATTAAGTACTAAATTGACTGTCATCCTATAGGTAGATGGTGATGTCAGCCATAGCCGTAAGTAGAGGGTATTTGCGAGGGCGTCCTCTGCCTCGTTTTAGGGGTTGTTGCTAAGCTTTAGTAGGTCTCTCTAAGACAGTCTTAGAAAGGGCTGACCTAAATAGAGGTTTAGGTGGCAATTCTAGTCCAATAATTTGCTCCTGTAATTTAGTTGCTTAAAGGTAGGGTTTTACAACCATAGATTAAAAGGCTGTAGGTCCGCTAGATAGTTTAATAGTGCATATTTCACCCTTAATAGTAAGTAAGATAAATGGCCCGTCCTAATAGCCGCTTTGGCTAGTATTTCCTTCTCTCTAGACTAAAATAGGCGAATTTAGTAGGAGATCATAAATCACATTAGTATTAGGTCCGTTTCGCATATTTAGCACGTTGGCGATCTGTTGTTTAGCTCGTAGCTTCTATATCTCTGCCATAGCCTTTTTAATTACGGCAGCGCGTTATATGACCGTGGGGGATAGTGCATCGGATTTAACCATTCAGGGGTAGGCTTTAAAGACTAAAAGTATGGGAACTAGTCCTCTAGGGCCAGCTAAATCGTTAATTGCTTTAAACACCATTTAGAGTTCTATCTCCTTATTAATTTTAGGGATTTCAGTTATAATAATCTAATAGGCTCGGCGTAATAGACTATAGTAGCGCTCTACCATTCTAATAGAGTTATGTGCTTCAACCAGTACTCCCTTTATACTAATTCCCATAATAGTGGCGTATTACTTAAATTCCTTACTAACGAAGTTCTTTCCGGCGTTATAGGTAATTAGGTCTAGTAGCCCTAAGTAGATATTAATCTAGCACATCCGTAGAACGTCCTATGTGTGTTTAGCGCTAATGTCTCATAGCTATCTGCCGGCTTGGAATCGCGTTCCTTTATTAATAACATATAGGAGGGGTGATCCGCTAATGTACATAATATTAACGATAATATTATAGTTAAAATTAATATCGTCTTATAGGGTGAAGCGGAATCTACCTAGTAATTTACTAAACTTCTAATAGTAGTAGCAGAACTTGGTTAGTTGCTTAATGGCCATTCTATCCGTTTCATGGCCAGTATAGTAGAGTAGTTTTTGTAATTTCTTAACTAAGGGATGTCTAAATCGACAATATAGGCGCCGTAGCTCTATATCTATTAAGTAACAGGGGTTCGCGTTAAAGGATTCAGATAGATATAACTATAGTAATATACTCTATAAGAGAAACAGGTGGCCAAACCATCGCACTACTAGTACTTTTTTAGTGCGAGTAATGACAACGTTTTTAAGGTTGTTGTAGTAGATTTAGAATCTATCTATATCCGCTAAGCAGAGCAAGAAGGGGGTATCTATATAGACAATATAAAACTGTATCTTGCCTATAGGGGTAACAACATCCGCAGTTTTAATAGAGGTAGTGATTCCAATGCCAAACTGCACATTAACTTGTCCTTTGGTTGAGGTATTAAGTCTTACAAATTGGTCCGCGTTCTATAGTGCCTAGAATTATCCGTAACCAGCCATAGACTTCTTTAACGCACTGGTATCGATTATAATTCCCATAAATACCATAGAAGTATAGCGTAAAGCGGCGGTTGTTATATTGTAGTTAAACGGGTTGGTTTCCGTAGTAGGTTCTATAGAGATTATAATAAGTAAGTAAGTGTAAGCCTTATTAGCTAGTTTTATGCTTATAGAGGTTGCTTCGTCTATAGTAAGAGTTCCAAATAATATAAGGTAGCAGCCGTTAGGGTCTTCTAATTCTTCCTCACTATTGTCATTATTAGTGTTTTTATTAGTATCTGTGTTTAGCACAAGAGCTTTAAAAGTCTTATTATACTTATTATTGTCGTCTCCTTTATAGTAGATAGTGTATTATCTGAAGCGTTCTTTAAAGTTACTATTACGGCCCTTGTTATTATTAAAACGTCTTTTATACTTATCTCTAGAACGGTTCCGCTCCTCCTCTATATATTTCTATAAGCGGCAGCTCTCCTTTTGGCAAACGTAGCACTTAGCCTTTAAGGATCTGACAGTGTTTTGTCTATAGGAGTGGGTTCGGTCACGGTTGTTACGGATATCACAGCAGTATATATAATCCGTAAAGTAGGTTCCTTAAGACGGTCTTATTAAGGCCTAGGAAGGGTGTTCCTTCTCCTATACAACTATAAAAGATTACAACTTGCTAATTAACTGGGAGAGGTCTTTAGAAGGGTTAGAAATAGCGATATAGCATACTAGTACTCCTTAGCAAGCGGTGACTAGCTTATTTATAAGAAAGAGGTCTATACAAAACTCTAAGTATAATCCATAGTAATGTTTTAAGAGCTTATTAAGGAGTAGTTGGAAACTCTAATAGATTTGCTTATTAGGGTTCTCATCAATAATTCCTTAGAAGTCAGTGGCGTTCTATTTAGTAAGGTTTCTCCAATAGTACTCTAGTCCTTTAAAGAAGTGATACATGTGGTTATATACCTCAGTAAATAATCTAGTTAAAAGGCTGCTATTATAGTAGTAATCCTAAGTAAGTCCCTTTAGCATAGTTAGGAGTGCAGTTATATAGCCTTTAGGAGGTAGACCAGCTCTCTTACAGATATTATAGAAGATAGTTAACTTAAAGTTAAAGCTATTACTCACTCTATCGTACTTCTGGTTGTCTGTGTAGATCTTAGCAATAGTAGCTACCTCTTTGCTGTACATAGGCAGGTGCATAGTAGGGTTGGTATTAGCAGTACTAGGGTGAAGATACTGGGCAGAAGGGGGACCAGGTAAAGTAGGAGCGGTTACTAAAGGGAGGGTAGAGGCAGTTACCGTAGGCAATAATTGCTAATTCTGCGTCTATAGGAGTTAAGTAAGGAGAGTAAGTAGTTAATCTTAGGTAGAGGTAGGTGCAGCTTACTATTAGGTAGCGGTTAGTGCAGTTTGCTAGGGTATAGATGCAACAGCTAGTTAGGGTGTTATAGAGGTAGGTATTTACGTTCTAGGTGTTATAGCTATAGCTATAGGCTGGATTGCAGGCGTTGGAGGTAGTGAAGGTAATTAATGGCTTACAGGCGTCAGCACCGTATAGGAAGGTAGTAGGCTATAAGGGGGGGTTGTAGGAGCTAAAGAGGCTATAACTAATAGGGGTATAGCTTAATTTAATATTAGAGCTATTTATATCAAGTTAAGCCGTTCTTATAGCGCTACTATAATTATAGGGCTAACTGCCTTGAGAGCTTCTATAATTTCCTTATCTGTCCATTTATGAGGTTCTTCCTTTTGGAGAAGGTTAAATAGTACTTCTAAAATTAAATATCTACTATTATGCTTTCCCACATACACTCCTCTCTTAAGTAGATGAGTGCATAACTTTGCTCTTATATTAATTCGCATACGTCTAAAATCTTCGGTAGTAAAGCCTTCAAATTCCTCCTTGAATACTATCTATAATATGTAGTCTGTGAAGTTCTCCTATATATATACGTAGACCTTTATTGCTACATAGTCTCCTAGCTTATCTTTAGAAGCTATAGCAGCAGTAATTCTATTACCATGCTTTGATATCTTCTCATACCACTCTATTATAGTTGTGGGTTGAGTATCCGTAAGGTTTAAGTGGAGGTTTAAAGGTAAGGAGGTTTAAGGTTTAAGATTTAAGGTTTAGGGTGTTCTCTACAGCCTTAGGGCCTATAGAGTGTCCTTAGTTTAGGAGTTTAAGGGTTAAGGCTTGAACAGAGGTCGAGGTTAAGGTTAAGGTTAAGGGTTAAGGTTAAGGTCGAGGGTGAGGTCGAGGGTAAGGGTATAGTTAAGGTTAAGGTTTGTGTGTACGTTCTCTACAGCCGTTAGACCTGTAAAGTATTCTTAGCAAGGCTGCTATTCTCTTAACGATCTACTATATTAGCTATAAGGCCAATACACGCTCTTAAGCTTAAGTAGAAGTCGTAGTCTTCTCCTTTAATAAAATAGACAAGAACTAGGCAATTGGTGAACTATTTCTAGTACTACTCCTTAAGCGCTAGCTATTGCGTATTTCCTAATCTGTACGTCTACTGATTAGTGTCAGTATACATGCTTTAATTAACGGGCATAAATATCACTGTATAATACATATGCGTTGTTAATTATTAAATAATTAATTGTTTAGAAGTAAGGGGTTGCTCTAAGGTCAGGTTAACTAGCCTCGCTTCGCGGTCTTGTGACCATATCACATAACTAACATTCCAATAGCTAACTATATATTTCTTAATACGCAATTAACCTATTTAGCAACTTTAAAAGTTAAATAATACGCAGTTAACCTACTTAACAACTTTAAAAGCTAACTATATGTTCCTTAACACGCAGTTAACCTACTTAGCAACTTTAAAAGGTAACTATATATTTCTTAACATGCAATTAAGGTAAAGTTATATACTATATATTTAACTATTATATATTATCTAATATAATCTTATACAATCTTATATAGTTTTATTACTTAGAGGCTCTGTATAAGGCTCTATATAAGGCTCTACATAAAGCTCTATACAAAGCTCTATATAAAGCTCTACACAAAGCTCTGCGTATAGAGGCTCTGCACGAAGCTCTGCGTATAGAGGCTCTGTATAACGCTCTATACAACGCTCTACACGAAGCTCTGCACAAAGCTCTGCACAAAGCTCTGCACAAAGCTCTATATAAAGCTCTGCACAAAGCTCTGCACGAAGCTCTATGTATAGAGGCTCTGTATAAGGCTCTGCGCGAGGCTCTGTGTACAGAGGCTCTGCACGAAGCTCTACACAAAGCTCTGCACGAAGCTCTATATGAGGCTCTGCGCGAAGCTCTACATATAGAGGCTCTATATAAAGCTCTACACGAAGCTCTATACGAAGCTCTATATACAGAGGCTCTGCACAAGGCTCTGCGCGAAGCTCTATATATAGAGGCTCTATACGAAGCTCTGCATTAGGTCCCCGCTATATTCCTAATAGCGTCTACACGTGTCTCTACCTATGTAGCCGCCTTATTTTTTACCCTTCTTTCCTTCCTTATATCCTTTCTACCTAGGGAGGCACTAGAACGGCAGCTAGCAGAGGACTGTTGCTAGAACTAGATAACTATCGCTAGAACTAGATGACCGTTACTAAAACCAGACGACCGTCGCTAGAGCTAGACGACTATCGCTAGAGCTAGACAACTGTTACTAGAACTAGACGACCGTCGCCAGAACTAGATAACCGTTGCTAGAGCCAGATGACCGTCGCCAGAACCAGACAACCATTACCAGAACCAGATAACCGTCGCTAGAACTAGACGACTGTCGCTAAAGCTAGACGACCGTCGCTAGAACCAGATAACCGTTGCCAGAGCCAGACAATAACGACTAGCCAGCGAGCACTATAAACGATTTAATTAATTAATTGAATCAAGGTAGCACAGACAGGTAGGCATAAATAGGGAGATGCTAATAGGTAGGCAAATACGGACAGGTAAGCAAATACAGATAGGCAAGCAAATATAAATAGGTAAGCAGATACAAACAGGTAAGTAGATGCAGATAGGCAAGTAGATACAGACAGGTAGGCAGATGCTAACGGGTAGGCAGATATAGATAGGTAGGCAGATACAAATAGGTAGGCGATACAGATAGGTAGGCAATATAGATAGGTAGGCAATGTAAATAGGTAGGCAATGCAGATAGGTAAGCAGATATAGATAGGCAAGCAGATACAAACAGGTAGGCAAATACTAATGGGTAGGTAGATATAGATAGGTAGGCAGATATAAATAGGTAGGCAATATAAACAGGTAGGCAATGCAGATAGGTAAGCAGATATAAATAGGCAAGCAGATACAGATAGGTAGGCAAATACTAACAGGTAGGTAGATATAGACAGGTAGGCAGATATAAATAGGTAGGCGATACAGACAGGTAGGCGATATAGGCAGGTAGGTAAGTTAATAGGTAGATAGGTAGAAGAGAACCATCGCTATATTATATTAAATTATCTAAAATAATAATATTTATTTTGCTAGCCTTATAAATAGCTTTAAAGTAGCTTTTATTTATTTAAAATATGTTATTAGTATAAAAGAGGTAAATATAATTATGGTTGCCAAATACGCAGATTACTGGTAGGTTGCGCGCAGGCTGCGTATTAAAAAAACACAATATAGGCTAGTCGGTCGAGTTGCCAAATAACCTCAACTGCGCGCCAATTGCGTCAACCACCAACCATTGAGGCCATTGAAAGGGTACCATATTTTGCCGATAGAATATCTAGAAAAAGGATTTATTCGGCCTAGTTAATCTCTATTTACCTTACCTATACTATTTATTAAAAAGCAAGAAGAAGGCTTAATGTTGGTAACCTATTAGGGGTAGGGGTAGCACGTACGTATATATTTCTTACGTGTGCATTCCTCGCGTGTTATAAGTACGTAAGGCCTTGCATATAGAATGTTAGCCACAGAGGTAGCCTTGCTACAGAGGTACGACGGGTGCTGTTCGATATTGGTATTAGTATGGTTTCAACCTGTATTATCACTCTCTAGGGACCCCTATAGGGGGTCAATTCTCTTATATATATTAGGGCTCTTAGAGCCACCTTAAATAAAATAGATCACTTATTTAATTCTGTGTCTCTACCTACCAGTTAGCTAATGTCATTTGTCTTGATACCTGCCTGGCTAAAAGTTATAAGCCCGGTAACCTTCTAAGCACTAGGGAGATCTTAGTGGCCAGACGACTACCACTAAGCCTCTTTAAGCATAGTTTGTTACGAAATATCGCGTACTTTACGCGTAAGCGCGTCTCTTTACGCAACCTTAAAAGAACCTTAAAATAAGAGCCACTATAGTAACCAAGGACTCTATAAACCCTCTTTTACTGACCCAAAAGGACTGGCCTATATGGTTTTAATTTATCCGCTAAGAAGCAAGTTTTGCGAAGATCTGGGACTATATTGACCCAGATAAGACAGAGAACGAAATTAAAGAAAACAATAAGCTAGCTATACCTATAATAGCAGCAGCTCCTGCAGCTCCTGTAGCAGCACTAGCAGCTTCTATAGCACCTGTAGCAGCACCTGCAGACCCTATAGCACTAGCAGCGGACCCTGCAGCTCCTGTAGTACTAGCAGCGACTCCTACAGATCTAGCAGCAACTCCGTCTACGGGAATAGCTATACCTAGGTTATTAAGTTAGCAAGGACAATAACCTTAGCAATCTCTAGAGATATAGAGAATGCTCTTTAAGCTCTACAAGCTATAATGACAGGACTATATAAAGCGGGAGGAGAAGCTCTATACCTTCGCGGTATTGTTACATGCCACCATAGGCACCAATTTCTTGGGATATCTTAAGAATCTTACTACACTATATTCGATTTTAAGGCAGTTAAAAAAGGTAGCAAAGCTATTACAGGCTACGTTACAACAAATGGTATTAGACGACCTTAAGAAAAGGAAATAAGGGCCTAAACGCCAAAGCTTAGAATTATGGCTACAGCTATATATCACAATTATTTAGAACGGAGAAGAGCTAGAGAAAGGGTTAATAGAGGTAACGGAAAGTAGCGTTATATAAGCCTTTGTTTAGGACTATAAGGAGATCTGTCCAGCTTTATATTATGCCTTTATTTAAAAGGTAGCGAAGAGGTTAGAAAAGCTTAAAATGGTGATAATAATTAAGGAATTTAACCTCCTCTACAAGCATCTAAATACGGGACGTAACGCCCATGCTACACTCTTAGGGCAGCTAGCTGTAGATCCTACGACGTCTACCACCCTAGTACCCTCTTAATCGACTAAGTTAAAGTGCTTTGCCTATAGTTTACCCTATAAGCTAAAGAATTGCAAGCAACTGTTTTAGTCTCTTTAAGGTCCTAACTTTATACCAAATAACGAGTGTCTATGAAGGTGTTAGGAATGGCTTAAGGGCCTAATAAACAAGCAGTATTACGACAAAAGGGTTAAGTAAATTGAGAAGGAAGGCCCTAGGTTAAGGACGTCTCCAGCTTCTACTAAAAAGATTAAGGATCTGGACAGACCTTAAGCTATAGTGGCTGCTATAACAATATCCTACTTATCGTCATTATTATAGGAACATTTAGATCTGTCGTTGATTAATACCTAGGGGTACGACACTATAGCAGATACCTACTTCTGCAATGATATTAGATACTTCCGTGACCTTAAGCCATACATGTCCACAGCAACAGCTGGAGATGCCGGAGCAGAAATCTATAGATACGGTAATATCAACTTGGCAATTAAGGTGGGTAAATAACGCCTAACTTGGTATCTAATATTAAGGAACGTGGCGTACGCTCTATATTTTCATACCAATTTAATATCCGCAGCGAAGCTCCGCAGGGTTGGAGTAATTATAGACTAATCCATAAACCACCTACGCTATAAGGATGACGGAAGCCTATTTGCCAACCTTATAGAATACGGAGGTCTCTACCTTATTGATGCTATTGCCTGCTTACCACCTACTCCTACTGCCTACGCTACATCTACTAGATTCTTCGAGACCTCAGCATATAACAGAGTATAGCATCAACACTTACTACACTGCGATATGGAATTGGTAAATTATCTATTAACTGCGGCTAATAGGGTTAAGGTAGTTAAAACAAACAGAGGAAGGACTCTATATGGTATACCACTTTGTAAACCATATGTTCTTAGAAAGATAACACAGCAGATATCTTATAGAATATCCGTAAAGGGAACCTACCCTTTTGAACATATACACTTTAATATTATTATGAAAGAAGACGGGTTTAATGGAGACACATATATAGCTTACTTTTGGTATAACTACACGAAGTACCATCGTGCTTTTCCTATTAAGAACTATAAGAAAGAGACGCTGCTCCCACTCTTCAAATCAATAATAGTATTTGCGAAGAAATTTAATGCTTGAGGTATCCGCATTTAGCATATAGATAAGGAGTAAGGTGTAGGCGCTAGGGTAAAGAACCTTATCTAGCTTAACGGAGGTGTTATTAAGTAATCGACACCAGATACTCCTGCTTAAAATGGACCTGTAGAGAGGTCAGGGAGAGCTATTTCCGAATAAGTAAGGACTGCTGTTATTAAAGCAAAGTTACCCGTGGATCTATAGCCCGAGTTTGTGCTCCTTGCAGTGTTCCTACTTAATCGAACTCCTATTGAGTCCATTAACTGGAAGACCCCATTTAAGATACTGTATAAACGGAAGCCATGGCTAGCAGGACTTTGTATAGCCGGATCTTTGACCTATATACTTATCAAATACGGCATTCCTAGGAAGGTAAAGTTTGAGCTATAAGCCTAAATAGGTTATCTCGTTGGTATAGAAGCGTTAAATATCTATAGGATATGGATACTAACCACTAACCGCATTATCCAATCTTGTGATGTACGAATTAATGAGTTAAAGAGATATTAATCTTCTAAAACACCAAAACACCTTATTATCTTATAGGCTTAAAGGGACCGTTTTTAACAAGTCCAGGACCTATTGGATAATCTTTAAGATGGCAGCAGGGACTAGATAGAGAACTTTAACGAAGAACTAGATATAAGACTGCCGCATTTAGCAAATATTAACGTTACTCCTATATCAAAAAGCATTCAGATCTTAATAGAAGAACTCCGTTAGCTACCTACCCTAGAGCTAACTCTAGAACCATCTAAACCATTAGCGTCTTCGGCGCCTCAGCAATTACTATCTACTATAGCATCTACACCACAGATATTATCTACCACTTAGTTAACTTCTAAAGTCACCAAACCACTGTTTATAGACCCTACACCTTGTTCCGAACCTTAGACGACAGTAGGCTTATTATTAGGGGGTAAGAGACGTTCTGGCCGTGAAAAGCAGCCTATAGCAAAGAAGAAAGATATGCTAAATTAGGATCTACAACAACGAGCCTTTGCGGTTTAAGTTAGTGATGGTAATGATATCATCAATCTAGATACGACACTATTGGCTCACGCTTTCTATACTGCTGCTACGAAGACGTACGGACATTGAGACGAATTTCCACCACCACCAAAGTCATGGAAAGAGATGCTTAATTATAAGTACGCTATAGAGTTCAAAGCAGCTGCTTATACTGAGATAAAGGCCTTAACTAGAAAGCAGACCTAGGACGAGGTACGGCTAGTTAAGAAGGTTCATTGACTTCCTACTATATGGGTCTTTACGTATAAGGAAGATTCGGACGGCTTTATTATGAGATTTAAGGCTTGTCTAGTTGTCCGCGGAGACCTTTAAGCAGTCTTATAAGAGGAGGTTAAAGCTATTACGGTAGCCTATCGGACCTTCTATCTACTCTACGCTCTAATCGCTGGCTTCGACCTAGACGTCATATAGATTGACGCCGTGAACGCCTTTGTCAACGCCTTAGTTAATGATGAGGTCTATCTTATTCCCCCTAAGGGTATAGACCTACTACCTAGATTCTCTCTCTGTCTAAGGAAGGCAATGTACGGACTACGGAAATCTCCTAAATTGTGGTTTTTAGAAATGTCTGCTGCTTTGCGGAGCATGGGTTTAAAAGCTATACCGGATAAGCTATATCTCTATATACACCCTACTAAACCTATCTTTGTGTTCTTCTACGTCGATGACATCCTAATTATAGGACACCCGAGCTGTTATTAACAGATGTAGGACATCCTACAGCAGCTACAAGATTGATTTAAGATACGCTAAATACCTTAATTCACGTTATTCCTAAATACTCGTGTCGTGCGAGATTGATAAAAGGGAAAGCTCTGGCTCTGTCTAGATTAGTATCTTAAGAAGCTAGTCTTGATATACTATCTAGAATATCTAAAGCCATCAGCTACACCACTATCGGGCCAGGAATTAACACTATATAAGGGAGAAGCTACGCCGAATCAGATAAAAGGATATCAACGCTGTGTAGGTTCTGCAATGTATCCTGTATCTACTATATAACTAGACGTTGCTTTCTCAGTCAACAAGCTAGCTAAGTTCTTATAAAATCCGTTGCTAGCTTATCTTGCGGAGATTAATAGATTGCTTACCTATCTCTACAATACCAGATACCTCGCTCTTAAGTTCTCTACTATTATGCTGTATAAGATAAACCAGGTTCTAAAAGCTGCTTCTAATGCCAGCTTTGCTGACGATGCTCTAACATGTTAGAGCTTATAGGGCTTCTTGATAAGCCTGTTCAATAGGCCTATAGCATGGCAGGTAACTAGACAAAAGGCAGTCACAAAGTTTACTACGGAGGTAGAACTCCTAGCTCTCTCACATGTCAGTAGGGAGGTTGAGTATATGGTGCAGATATTCAAAGCTATTAGATTCGATCTAGAACAGGACATTATTATCAATTGCGACAATTAGCAGTTAGTACGGATCGTGACGAAAGAGACTCCTATGGTATCTACAAAACTCCGATATGTAGATATCCATTAATTCTGGCTTCGCCAAGAGGTACAAAACGGAAGCTTCGTTGTACAATGGGTACTGACGAGCGAGATGGCTGCAGATGGACTAACTAAAGCTCTCTTAAAGCAAAATCATCAAAAATTCGTTGAAGTAGTAGGGCTTCGAGATATCAGACATCTAATAAACTGACAATTGAATTATAAAGCTCACCACCAGCTCGTCTATCACGACTACCTAATCTGGTAATCCAGCTCTGCCGCTCTGCGCCAGACCTGAGGGGGTGTGTTGGCCACGGAGGTAGCCTTGCTACAGAGGTGCGACGGGTGCTGTTCGACATCGGTATCAGTATGGTTTCAACCTGTATCATCACTCTCTAGGGACCCCTGTAGGGGGTCAATTCTCTTATGTATATTAGGGCTCTTAGAGCCACCTTGAATAAAACAGATCACTTATTTAATTCTGTGTCTCTACCTACCAGTTAGCTAACGTTATTTGTCTTGATACCTACCTGGCTGAAATAGAATAGGAACAGACATCCATAAACCTAAGAGCATACCCGTAACAAAGTGATTATAGGTCTGCAATAGGTTAAAGCATACTAATACTAATCAGTAGACGTACAGATCAGGAGATATATAATAGCTTACGGCTTATACAGGTTACTTATGACTCCGTATAAACTTGCGCCACTGCCTACCCCAGTTAAAGAAGGGAACTGTACCCCGCCTAATACTACCGTAGGGAAGAGTTGTTAATTTAACCACCTTGCGCTATATTGTACGAGGACTATAGTTTTGCTAACATTATTATAAGGAAGAGTTGTTAATTTAACCACCTTATATATCGCGTCAAAAGGACCGAAAAACCACGTCACTATCTAAAAAATACTTTACCTTATATACGCTACCTTGCATAAGAACATAATAGCGAGTACCTTAAACGCAGAAGACTGGAGCGCGAAGATAAAGAAGTGGGAGAATAGGATTAAGCTAAAGGGAGCTTCTTAAGAAGAGATATAGGACTACGCTAGAACAAAGTCGTATAATTACAAGATATCTGAAGCGATAGATATAGACCTATAGGAGCTTTTCTAAGAAGACTTTTAGGACTTTATAATCTAAGAGTTTAATAGTCTTGGAACTAAGATTACCTAGGACTTACGCAGAACCCTCTAAGGCAAAGGAGTATACGTAGCCAAAAACACAAAAAGTCTGACAATCCCAAGGACTCTACTTGACACGGCTATGGAGGAAGAATAGTATAAATAGTTAAACAACAAAATCTGTGAGATCTATAAGCATATTATAGACATAAAGACATTACAGCTATAGAAGAGAGTCCCTTATAACCAATTTAACAAGGTCTTCCGTCCATACGAACCCTTTTAAGCACCAATATAACTATCTGGAACACCCTTATAACAAACACCTTAATTACCGTTAGCTCTATCTACTATAAACTATATTCTACCTGCCGTAAGCTATATTCCACCTGTTACAATTCAGACCCCACCTATAGAGATCCCAAACTATAAACGGCAGATTATAACTGTAGCTAAGTTATACTCCGAAGACTAGAAGTATAGCGGAGCTAAAAGCTTTAACTATAAACTAATAATCTTTTACAATATTTGTATAAGATCTGGACTGCCACCTACTGTGTATAAGATTGCCTTTCCTATAATACTAAAGGGATTAGCCCAGGACTAGTACTATAACCACCGGCTACCCAAAAGATCTTTTAAAGAAATTTGCAACCACTTATAGAACTTCTTTAAGGGTCCTAGATACCACCGCAGAAACCTAGATAAATAGAACGCTATAATACTACTCTCTGTTATCTAGGAGAACACAGATAAAACGACTCTATAGTGCCTTCAGATACTGCTTATAAAGCTCTATAACTTATAATATAGACTTACGCCCGCCCTACGGATTATAGACTTTCTGCACAACAAACTAGTTACAGCTTGCCAGGGCGTACTAGTGTATAGAATTGCAATTTCAGATCCTCCCTTAGATTTTAGCCACCTTATTAATAAGCTATAGTCGTCTATTATCGCCTACTAGAAGAAGTAAGAGCAGACTTATATATACACTACGGACCACCAGGAAGAACCACGTGCGTACTTTACGGACTATTAATATAACTACCAGGACCGCAATGGCTCTAACTATAAGAATCCGCGTGAAAACCGATCTTTATAACTAAACCAAAAAAAGTGCTGCTTTGTGTGCGGCAAAAGCGGCTGTTGGTTATAAAAGTATATGGACAAAGAATAGAACAAGTCTAAAGCTAGGTTTATAGGGCGATATAATGGACAATTAGGTAAGCGCTTCTAAGAACATTTTAAATAATATCTTGTTAAGTATAAGGGAGAAGGCCTAGAGCCAGAAGAGTTAGAGGACCTAAATGAAGCCTTTATAGCTCTAGTTATTAATTACAAAGCTAAAACTAAGCAGGATAACGCGAATAGCTCTTCTTACTTTACATTTTTTAGCACTCTTTTATACAACGAAGTAGTAATTACGGCCTAAGAACTAGCTAATAGAGCCTTCTGCCACAACCTTATAGGCCAAGATATAACTGTAACTGCAAACCTCAACCCGCCTAAGGATATAAACGCCTGTGCGTATAGTAGTTAGCCTACGCGCTATATAACGGACGAGTTTATAGGTATTATAATTAATATAGGTGCCTCGCAACAATCTATAGCCAGTTATAGACAGTTTCTGGCATTATAAAAGCAAGATACGACTTTGCAGCTTAATGTGTTAATAAAAGGCACAGTAAGCATATAATTTGGAATTGGGACTACGTTGTTAATTAGGTCTATATAAGTCTTAACTCTAGTAGGCAAGGTTAACTTTTACGTTATTAATATAAACACGCCATTCCTGCTCTGCCTAGCAGATATAGACAACTTATAGGTATATTATAATAACCTTATAAACGTACTCGTGACTTCTGCGGGCAATATACCTATTGTATAACAATTTGGCTATCTATTCCTCTTATAGGACCTCTCTTTACGGACCTGTCTTTTTAACTCTTTTAACCAGAACCCCTATTACCTAACTAATACAGAATTACGTTGTCTATACCAACGTTTCGGCCACCTGTTAGTTAAGAGACTATAGAAAGTACTTAACCGTTCTAGACACAACATTAATATAAAATCACTCGAGTACCTTACCTATTACTACCACTTTTGCCAGAAACATGGCAAGTCACATAGCCGGTTTAAGTTCACGCTTCGCAACAACGTTAATTTTAACTACTATATTATTATTGACATTATATATATTAACGGGAGCCTAGTTCTATATATAGTTAATAAATATATACGCTTCTAGGCTAGTAGATAGCTATAGAATATTAGTGCCAAACACATATAGGACATTATATGGATGTGTTGGATTAACACGTACTTAGAACCACTAGATGTTATTACTTATAATATAAGCAAGAACTTTATTAGTAAGGAATTTAAAGAGTACGCTACCACAATAGGTATTATAACTAAGGGTGTGCCAGTTAAGGCTTATAACTTAATTGGAATAGTTAAACGTTACTACAGTCCGCTATAGAGAGTATACTAGATTATTATAGTTGAAATACCAAATATTAATAAGGACGCAGCTCTCTAGATAGCCTTTAAGGCTATTAATAACTCCGTAGGGCCTAACAGACTGGTGCCCACTCTATTAGTATTTAGGGCCTACCCCCGCATAACTAATTCGGACGCGCCTTTGCTAATAGTTACGTAACGCGCTGCCGCAGTTAAGAAAGCTATGGAAGAGATCCATAAGCTACGTGCCAAATAACAAGTTACGGACGCTTTAAGCATGCAAAATAGCCTAAGAATAGACACTATTTATAACTTACTGCCCAACTTATAAGTACTTATCTGGAGAGAAGGAAATACGGGCCAATTGGGCTATTAGTTGGGACTGTATAACCTACTTATAGTTAAAAACGAGACGTGTACCATACAACTGCCCTATAGTCCTATATCCTTCCGCATAACAGTTATAAAGCCTTACTTTTTAGATTTAGAACTTAACGATAACCTGCAACCTAACTAATAGGACAATCCCCAAGAGCAGTAGGCATATGTACCCGAAAATAACCTAGGACCTGTTATACGACCTATTAAGCAACCCGTTGGATAACCTGTTGTATAACCACAAAAGCGTAGCAGAGGACGCCTATATAAGTACCCCCTTCTTATAAACTAAGCTAACATTTCAGTCTTCCTCTAAGATAATAATACCATGAGTACCTAGTTTTAAGCTTTACGCTAGAAAGAACTTACAGGCCTACTTAAGCTAGGAGTATTTAAGGTAGTTAAGCTTATGGATATACCCGTAACGGCCCACCTGTTTAACTTACGGTTCGTTAATAAGATTAAGAACGCCGGTATAGATATAGCTTTTAAGAAATTACAACTAGTAGTACAGGCGTATAATAATATAGAAAAGAGTGTAGTACTTACCCAGTTGCCTACTATCTAATAGGCGAGTTAACGCCTAATCCTATATATTGGAGCTATGCTATAAGACTAAGACATACGGATCTACCTACGCAATATTATACAAGCCTATATATAATTAGCTACAAAGCTAAACCGCAATTTCTATGTATAACCTCTGTAAGAAGTATAAACTGAACTAGGAATTAACAAAGGGTCCATACTATAGGTGCTTAAGCCCCTTTATGGAGTGCTAGAAGCCGGAAACTACTAATTTAAGACATATTACATACACCACCTATAGCAGTTAGGTATGGACCAGTTAATATATAACCTATGCCTACTCTACAGCAACAATTCCACATATTTTAGAGTAGTCGGACTATAGACGGATAATACGCTACTGCTTGCTAATAGAGCATTCGCAGACCGTAAAGAGAGCGAACTATATAAGGCCTAACTTATAGCTAAGGAGCGCGAGTAACTAATAGCTAAAAAGCCTCTTAAGTTTAATGGTAGTATTATACAACTTATAACTAACGGACTGACATTAATATAAGAGCGTTAATGCAGGAACCTTAGTATAGTTAATATTTCTAGACCCGCCATATCTATGAGCTCGCGAGGTATTGTCTATATGGCACTTATACTAAAGGACTAGTACGTCACTTAACGCGCTAGAGAAGCGTATATTGCGTTTATCTACTAGCTAGAAGCTGCTTTTGACCTATCCGTTACTACCTAGGTAATTAACCCAAATAAAGATAATGTAAAAGCACTTAACTAACGCCTAGCCTGGCAAATTAAGAACCCCGCTAGAGGACTCATGTATATTAAGTTAGACGTTACTACCTTATAGTTGCTAGCCTTTACGGACACATCTTTTATAAATAATAAGGACTTGTTGTCGCAAATTAGGTACGTACTAGTTCTCACAGATGCGATAAATAAGGCAAACATTATCCACTAGTTGTTAATAAAGTGTAAGAGAGTTACAAGAAGTGTACTCGTGTTAGAGCTATATGGAATGGCTTATAGGTTTAATATCGGAGCCGTAATTAAGTTAACAGTTAATAAGATCCTAAACATTAACCTACCACTCGTAATATGTACAGACTTAAAGTTACTTTATAACTGTCTTATACGGCTCGGCACTACGCAAGAAAAACGCCTTATAATTAACGTTATATGTTTACGGCAGGCGTACAAGCAAAGAGAAATTACAGAAGTTAAATAGATTAATGGCAACACGAACCTAGCAGATATAATAACAAAAGGCAAGCCCTGTTTAGCCCTAACTTAACTTATTAACACGAATACGGTCCAGCTAAAGGCTATTAGATGGGTTAAACGGACTAATACTAATCCGTAAGGACGAACTCGGGGCAGATTTAGGGCGGGTTCGGACTATATAGATAAGAGACTATTGCGTTATATAAGAATGGCATAAGCCATTGCGTATATGCTA
>Ga0307507_10002633_pt1 | contig 37079 bp, 11 predicted proteins | sample 7_EM_MG_FD_207223 | JGI IMG/M metagenome (GOLD analysis project Ga0307507, IMG submission 207223) | Populus trichocarpa ectomycorrhiza microbial communities from riparian zone in the Pacific Northwest, United States - 7_EM | ecosystem: Host-associated > Plants > Roots > Unclassified | place...
GGGCAAGAAAGAATCGCTTAACGCTATTAGCACTTACACTACTCGCTACTACCATTAAAACTGCATGGGCTATGCGAAAGGACTTTATAGTATTAATGCTTAGCCTAGATATTAGCGGCGCCTATAACAATATACCCCATAAGCGTCTCCTATACATCCTTAGGGCAAAGGGCTTCCCAGAATGGATCATTCAATTTGTTTAAGGATTTACAGGCCAGAAAGAAACATTACTAGTCTTTAGCGGATACCAAAGCCCCCCTATTGCAGTCGTAATAGGAATACTATAAGGATTACCTCTATCGCCTATACTCTTCCTCTTCTTTGTAAGCAACCTGCTTAACACCTTTAAGGAAGGGGCGACCTAGGGGATAGGCTTTATTAATAACATAAACCTAATTACATATGGGCCAATAGCCGCAGAGAACTACAGGACACTAGAGAAAGCCTATAACACCTATATAGAATGGGCAAGACAATATAGAGTCTAATTCTTACCAGAGAAATACTAGCTAATCTATTTTATAAGAAAACGTAACTAATTTATAGATCTTTAGCATACAATCTATATCTAAGGCTTTAGGGGTTAACCGGTTCAAGGCCTAAGGGTATTAGGAGTGTGGGTAGACAGCAAGCTCTAGTAGAGCGCACATACGGCGCAAGCGGCCCGTAAGGGCCAAGTATAGTATATCGCCATGTCCAGGATCGTTAATTCTATATAGGGTCCATACTTCCAGAGGTCACGCCTACTATATACAGCAGTTGTCCGGCTAACCATAACATATGGATCTAGTATTTGGGCCACTGGAGAAACCAAGAAAGGCCCCCCTAAATTACTCCTTAAACCACTCTAAAAGGTCTAAACAGCCTGCCTTAGGAGTATAACAGGCGGGTATAAGCGAACGGCCACAGCACTGCTTAAGAAGGAAGCCAATATTCCCCCCCTATAACTATATATTAAAGCCGATGCAATGTAAAGGGTGTAAAAGGAACGCAACTCTAACGTTATAAAGTATATTAAGACACGCCTAAACAAACTATAGAGGGACCTTAGGGTACCTTATAGGAGAAGGAACCAACAACCCTAAAGTAGGGAAGATATATTAGGAAAACAGGTAGAGAAAGTAGAAGAAGAATAGTGCGGCGCTAGTGCCTAGGCCTATATAGAGAAGAAAGGGAGACGCGTAAGAGGCCAGCAAAGACAATAGCAAGGGAGAGAAAGGAGCCAAAGTAGAGTATAAAAGAGTACTGGAAAACCATCTACCGTAATATAATACTGGTTGGACCGACGCTAGAGAGATAAATGGGAGTTAAAGGTACAGAGGTAGACTTAGGTAAGGGGAACCCAAGCTATAGCATGGGTAATACTATAGGGGGTAAATACCTAAAGGCTCCAAGAGGGCCTAATAAAGGCAGAAAATACAATAGCAACACTCTTAAGGATAGGAATAATAGGACTAAAAGATTAGCTTTACTAGGTGGGTGTCCTAGTAGGTAGCCTAAGGTGCGAATGTGGCTGGCTAAGATAGACACCAAAACATATAATACTATTATGCCCCTTACGCACCGGCCAAGAAGCAATGCTCTCAGTAACTAGCATAGAAAACTATAATACATTACTCTTAATACAGAAAGGCCTTAAGGCGGCTACCCAGTGGCTTATTGGCTAAAATGTGCTAGACCAGTTCTGGGTTGCAAAGGAAATAGCAATAGAAGGTAAAGGGGCGAGTAATAGGCGCCCCCTAATAACTCTACAGGAGTAGAGTACAGTGTGTAATACTAGCGCGTCCGTAGGTTTGTTATAGCAGTAGTAGTTCCTAAGGAGGTTAAAAAGTAAGGTAGTAGAGCACTACTGGTGACTTATAGGCGACTCGCAAGCGAGCCCCAAAAGGCGGGGAGACGGATCACGGGGTTTTCTCAAATAGAGTTTTCTCCCTATATGTATATAAGGAGTAGTCCGCGTGGGCCTAACAGGGATCCGAATCGGACGTTAAGCAATGAATAATAATATATTAACAGACCACAAGAACCTACAGTACTTTATAACTATAAAGTAATTAATATAGCGCTAGATTTGTTAGGCCAAATACCTCTTATAATTTAATTTTAAGATTATATACTAACTAGGCAAACTTAATTAGAAGCCTAATACATTAATATAATAATTATAAGACCTACCTATAAACGCTTTAGATAAACAAATTACAAATTAATTATGGATCTTACTGCCCCCTAAACGCTTTAAAAAACTACGCCCTATATTCCTAGACACGGAACTTAAAAGAAATGAATTAGAAATTAATAAATGGGAAATAGAAATTAATAAGCTAATGGAATATAAATATAAGAACAACGCATGGATAATTAATGTAATAAAAGCGATTTAAATAGGAAAACAATAGCATAAGGATATTACACTCACTAAATACAAAATCTAAAATAATTGATTGTACTATTAACAGAAGATAGTAGTTCCAAATTCCAAACCTTTGTAATTTAAGATACTTAAATTTATATATAACTCCCCTATAGTAGGATATCCTAGCTATATAAAGACTTATAAGATCATTTAATAAGTATATTACTAGCCTATAATATATAACTATATATAAAAATACGTTTAAGTATGCAGAATGTGCGTATGTAGAAAGACCTCTTATATAAAAAAGTAAGAAGTACTTTAACCGCTACCAGTTCTAATATAAAGATGGCGTAACATCTTAATTAACTTTATAGTTAACTTGCCTAGCAGTAACGGGTTTATAAACGTTATAGTAGTAGTTAACCATCTTATAAAAATGTAACATATAATTCCTATAGACTTAATTAATGCGATATTAGTAGCTAAATGTTTTATTAAGCACGTCTTTAAGCTATATAGACTTCCTAATATAATAATATCCAACTATAGAAGCTAGTTTATTTTAGACTTCTGGCAAGCTTTATATAAATAATTAAGCATTTAAATATAACTCTTAATTGCATTTTATCTAGAGATAGATAGCTAAACTAAAATTATAAACGCGATTATAGAACAATACTTATAAATGTACTACTCCTACCTATAAGACAACTAGGAAAAATGGCTGCCTTTAGCTAAGTTTACCGTAAATAATACAATAAACGTATTAATAGGTGTAACGCCGTTCTACGCAACCTATGGACAAGACCCTTAACTTAGATTTAAACTATAACCTGAAATTAATATAATAGGACCCATGATTAAACGGATTTAGTTAATTGTCGGTATATATTCGTTCCATATATTATGTGCGTAAGCACGTAATCTACGCGAGACGCGTATATGTATTATTAAGACATGTAGATAGAACAAGCAAGAATCCAACTATACACCACACTGCATGTATATTACGTCTATTACACTGTATTAAAGCATACCAATACTAATTAGTGAGCGCGCATAGATTAGGAAATATACAGATAGCTTAAAAGACAGTTATACTATCCACCTTGCAGCAGATTAGAAGATAGTTATACTTATCTACCTTTTATATCAGCCTATTTTAGTTAAAGAGAAAAAGAGAAACCACCTAGGAGTACTTGTCTAGTATCCATAACGACTTCTAGACATCTTATTCTATCTATTTTAGAAAAATTACTACGTAGAACACCTTACCCTACTTAATAACTCAAACCGCCCCTAAACTACCTCCTTAACCACCTCCTTAACCGCCTCCTTAACCGCCCCCCCTACCTTTACCTTATAAATCAAAACACCTTACCTTACCTAAATAATATATAAAATATAAGATATTAGGAACAGAGAAAGACTAGGAGGAAGAAGCAACTAAATAGGAAGATAAAATTAACCTAATAGAAGTTACTAAGGATAAGCTAACTAACTACGTATAATACAAGATGTATGTATATACGGAGATATATAACTAGATAGACTTAACACTCTAGGAGTTGTTCTAAGGAGATTTTAAAGACTTTACAGTTAACATCTTTACAAAAATCTCCTTACATTAGCTTTAGAAACTATATAATTATATAAATATTAGAGGAGTATAGGTTAACGCCAACCATAAATAAGGCAAATTACTTCCCTAGTCCTTATACAACATAGTATAAGAAAAAGACTAAATAGAATGGACTAGAGAAAAGATAAATGCACTTAAGGATAAGTTCGGCACTAGTATTAAGTTAAGATGTATTAAGTACTATAAGACATATAGAACCCCAAAGGAGCGATAAACAGGGCGTTTCTTAGTGCCTATACTTCCCACTATACCTTAACATACAACTACCTCTACCTTTACACTATCTGTTACACCTTAACCTACAATAATAACACAGTAACTTTACGTATAACCTATGGACGAGGAGAACCGCCCTATTACTATAACTAGCTATAGCAAGGAAATTGCAAATGCAGCTAAGATATATACAGAGGAGCAGAAATACGGTAGTATAAATAAAAGCCTTAACTATAAATTAACAATATTCTACAACATCTATAATTAAGCGGACGTACCCTAAGAAGCTTACCTTAAAGCATTCCCTACTATGCTAAAAGGACTAGCTTTAGACTACTTCTATACAAACCAACTATCCCACTTACTATTTGCTAAAGCTTGTAAACACCTTTAGAATTTCTTTAAAGGACTAGGATTTTAACGCAAGAACCTAAACAAGTAGAATACTATTATACTTATAATAGTAATAGCAGAAAATACAGACAAATTTATAAGCAAATGCCTTTAATTACTAATCTATAGACTTTGTCAACTATAGCATAGCCTTAGACCTACCTTATAAACCATGGACTTCCTTTATAACAAAATTATTACTTCTTGCTAGGGAATACTAGCATATAGATATACAGTCTCTAACCCACCAGATAACCTTAGAGCCCTTATTAATAAACTTTAATTGTCCATTACAGCATATAAGAAAGAGTATGCGGAGAAGATATAAGCTTTCTTTACAGACCAACAATTCTATAAAAGAGATAATAACTATAACCATAACAACCGTAATAACTATAGTAACCCCCTATACAACCACAACTAATAGAAACTATGTTGCTTTATATATAACAGGGAAGGATATCGCTTATAAAAATATACTAAGGAGGAATAAAAAGAGTCTAAAATTAAGTTTAAGAATAAGTTTAAGGACTACTTCTAGGAGTGAATAAAGTAATACATTATGGACTATAAAGGTAATAACAATAAGGACAATAATAAGGACAATAAGATTACTAACGTATTTAACGCTCTAGTAATTAACATAGACCCCAATACTCTACTAAACAAGGACAACCAGACTATAGTATACTATACTTTATATAGTGAAATTAAACTAGATAATACAACTGCTATAGCTTCAGAACTAGCTAATAGAGCTTATAGCCACGTAGTTACAACTATTAATACTATAATAGATACATTCACTACTAACATAGATCTATTTACGTATAATACAACCTTATGCTACACCTCCACAAAGTTTATAGGTATAATAATTAACACTAAAGCCTCTAAACATTCTATAGCAGGATATAGTTAGTTTCTTGCACTTTAGAAGATTAATAAAGTATAGTTAAATAAGTCCATAAGAGGCACAGTTAGTGTATAGTTTAGAATAGGTTCTACATCTTCTATTGGTTCTATTAAGATAGCTACACTAATAGGTACAGTAGAGTTCCATGTTGTTAAAGTTGACACCCTTTTCCTACTTTGCCTAGCGGATATAGATAACTTATAAATGTACTTTAACAACCTAAAAAATGTCCTAATAACCCCCTTAAAGACCGTACCAGTTATACGCCAATTTAGACACCCGTTTCTACTATAGGATACCTTATTATATATATTTATTATAAAGTCTTTTAACCAAAACCCATGCTATTTAACTGACATAGAATTGTAACGCCTATACTAACGCTTCAGACATCTGTTAGTAGAGTAACTTAAAAGAATATTAGACCGCGCTAGCTATAAAAATAATACTAATTACAAGACCCTTAAGCATATCACCCACTACTACTTATACTGTTAAAAGCACAGAAAGTTATTAGGCAGATTTAGATTCACCTTAAAGAATAATATTAATTTTAACTACTGTATTATCATTAACATTATATACATTAACAGTAAGCCTATACTTTATATCATTAATAAAGGCACCCAATTTTAAACAGGTAGATGGCTATAGAATATTAGCGCTAAGCACACATAGGACATATTATAAGTGTGCTAGATTAACATATACCTAGGCCCCCTAGATATAATTACACATAATATAGGAAAGAATTTTATTAGCAGAGAGTTTAAATAATATACAGTTAACATAGGCACTACTATAAGGAGCGTACTAGTTAAAGCTCACAACTTAATTAGTATAGTAGAGTATTACCACGGCCCCTTACAACGTATATACTACATTATCACTTCCGAGATACTAGGAATTAATAAGGATATAATACTGCAAATGGCCTTTAAAGCAATTAATGACTCCACAGAACCAGACGGCCTAATACCCACACTATTAGTATTTAAAGCATACCCCTAAATAACAGAGTCTAACGCACCTTCACCTATAGTAATATAGCATGTAATTGCATTTAAGAAAGCCATAGAGGAAGTGAAGAAGATATAAGTAGAGCGCTAGGTCGCAAATGCACTTAATATATATAATAGCCCCAGCACTACCACAATTTATAATCTACCTTATAACTCTTTAGTACTAGTCTAGAAAGAAGGCAATATAAAACAACCTAGATACTGGGTAGGACTATACAACCTACTAAATATTAAAGGAGAAACGTGTACTGTTAACCTACCTAGCAGCCCTATAAAGTTCCGTAGCACTGCTATTAAACCGTACTTAACAGACCCTAGAAATATTTAAGTTAAAGACATTTAAGATAACGGCACCTAAGTTAATAATATTTAAGTTAACAAAACTATCTATATATATAAACCATCCACAGAAACTGTCTCTATATAGAAACCATCCCTTACTAAAACCGGAGAAGCATAACTACCTCGCTAAGGAAGAGGAAGACCCCATAAGTATCCCCTTTATATTAATACTACTAACATCACTGTATTCTTACAAAAGGATAGCAACTATAAGCAGTTTAAAACGTCCCATTAAAAGGAAATTACAGGACTAATTAAAAAGGGCGTATTTAAGATAATTAATCCTTAGGATGTACCCGCAGGAGTTAGAGTCTTTAACTTATAATTTATAGATAAGATTAAGAACCCCAGTACTAATAAAGCCTTTAAGAAATCAAGACTTGTTATCTAAGCATACAATGATCTTAAAAAGGGTATTATACTAACCTAGTCACCTACTATTTAACAAGTTAGCCAATGCCTTATTCTATGCATTATAGCAATACTATAAGGTAATGGCACATAGTTATACCTACAAGATATCTTCTAGGTATATATCCAGTCTCTTATAAAGCTAAATTAAGACTTCTATATCTAACCACCTTATAAATTGGGAAGCTAACTAGGCATTGGAAAGAACTCCATCCTAAAGGTAATTAAGCCTTTATACAGTGTTTCAGAAGTAGGCAATTACTAGTTTATAACCTACTATAATTATTATATTAAGGAGTTAAATATAAACTTATTAATATACAACCCTTGCCTTTTATAGAGCAACACTCTTAACTACTTTAGCATTATTGGCCTTTAAACTAACAATACTCTCTTCCTAGCTAATACTACCTTTATAGACGCGGAGCAACAACATCTAGAAAAGGCTTACTTTCTTATAAAAGAGTGCAAGTAACTTATGGTTAAACAGTTACTTAAATTTAACGGATATATTATTTAACTCTTTTAGGAAGGCAATATTATAATAACCTAGGAATACTAGTGTAAAAACCTAAATATAGTCCACCTTAGCAAAATAGCTACAACTATAAGCTTAAGAGGTATTGTCTGTAATGCACTAACTATAAAGAAACAATATGTTGCATAATACGCAAGAGGCGTGTATATTGCCTCTGTATATTAACTAGAAGCTTCCTTTAATCTCTTTTTTACCGCCTAGGTAATTAACCCTAAGAAGGAAGATATTATAGCACTTAATAAACAACTATAATTGCAGATTAACAACCTAATAAGAGGCCTCATATTTGTTAAATTAGATATTAATATATTACGCCTACTTGCTTTTACTAACGCCTTATTTGCCAATAATAAGGACCTTTTATTATAAATAGGATATATACTAGTATTAGAGGACGCGTTATATAGGGCTAATATTATTTACTAGTTGTTAATTAAGTGCAAGAGAGTTACTAAAAGTGTACTAGCTTTAGAACTCTATATAATGGCCTACGGATTTAACATTAGCGCCATAATTAAGTTAACCGTTAAACAACTCCTACAGATTAAACTCCCACTTATACTTTACACTGACTTAAAATTACTCTATAAATATCTTATCAAGCTAGGCACTATATAAGAGAAACGTCTTATAATAGACGTTATATGTCTCCGTTAGTTATATAAGCGCAGAGAGATTACAGAAGTTAAGTAAATTAACAGTAATAGCAACCCTACTAACTTAATAACTAAGAGCAAGGCATCTACGGCTCTTAAGAAGTTAATTAATACCAATTACTTAGAACTGTAAACTATGGAGTGGGTTAAACAAATAAACTAAGATTTGGTATAGTGTTGTGACAGTGCCATATTCTATAGACCCTAAATTTAACTAGCCAATTAGGATTTTCTATACCCGGCATGGAAAATCGCTATTGGCTTGCTTGCCACTAGCGCCTTGGCAACCCTTATAACATATCCACCTACTACCCCTAACGACCCTTCTCCTTCTCCTTCTCCTTAGCTTAGTATCTTTATTAAACAGTAATTGTTATAAGACACCCTATAATACCTTACACACATCCACCTATTTCTATAACCTAGCAATTAGAGACCAACTATAAGATAGCAATATAACGGCAATCTACGGCATTCTACTATATTCTGCTAAAGTCCACTAAATCCTGCTAAGTTCTGCCAGAACCACTACCTAAATCCTATTTTACTCCGTGTATATATTAACCAAGCAACTAAGTTAATAATATATACCCTTTCTTTCCATTTCCTTACCTTCTTTCCTTACGCAACGTCTTAACTTTATTATACAGTTTATTAATCCATAAGCTCTGGTTTATATAAACCGTTATAAGCGTTATATAACTGGGATAGGATTAAAGAAGAAGCTATTGCGTATAGATAGGAAAAGCCTAGCTATTACATATATGCTACAAATAACAGGAATGGTACAATTTGGTTTCCTTTAGAGTTGCTCCAGTGTCGGTATATATTCGTTCCATATATTATATATATAAGCACATAATCTACGCGAGACGCGTATATGTATTATTAAGACGTGTAGATAGAACAAGTAAGAATCCAACTACACACTGCACTGCACATATATTACGTCTATTGCACTGTGTTAAAGCATACCAACATTAATTAACGCGTATAACTTTACTAATTAAATAAAGCAGTTAACAGAACTATTATAAAGTAAATTAATATACGCTTAAATATTATAGGAATAGCATGTAAATAAAGGACAAGCTCCTATATGGGACTTTAAGGAAGGTAATATAGCCTACTTAAATATATAAAACCTAAAGACTTAACGGCCCTTAAAGAAACTTAATTGGAAGTTCGCAGGCCTATATTAAATTAAGAAGAAACTAAGCCTATACGCCTATAAGCTTAAACTGCTAACTAAAATAAAAATACACCTGATGTTTTATGTAAGCTTGTTATAACCTTTAAAAGATAATCCTATAACTTATAAAGTGCCGCTACTACCTCCTATAATTATTAATAACGGTAATAGTTCTTACTTTATTAACTTAATTAATAATATATAATAAAAACTATAATCTAAATGATTTAAACTTCTTATTAAGTGGAAAGGATATAAAATATAAACCTAGGAAACCTATAACCAGATTAAGGCCGACACGCCTACCTTAGTAAAAGAGTTCTATAAGGACTATCCTTCGCGGCCTACTCTGGCTAGATAGATATAATATAAAGGCAAACAACTGCCACCTAATATAAAGACATGAAACATAATAGCAGGAAACTTAAAATTGAAAAGAACTTAAAATATATCACAACACTTATAACGTAATAAGTTATAAATTCTTAACTAAATTAAATTGTTTTAGACCTTTAGCTAAAAAGGGGGGGTACTATAATAGGACTAGCCCAGTTATAGTAGGAATGTCTTGGTAAAACACTTAACAGATAACTATATAAAACTGTTTATAACTGTTTATAATTATCTGCAACTATCTATAACTATCTATAACTGTCCGTGATTGTCTACTATAATCCACTATTTTCCACTAAGTTCTACTAACTTAATTGAATTCCACCAAATTCCACTAACGTAATGGAATTTGGTTAAAACTTATTAAAATCTGCGTGGGCTTGTGCCTACGCGTCTACTACTAAGACCTTAAATATTTAGTTACAAGTTTCCTATGTTCCTTTATCTTCTTTATATAACGTCTTGTACTCTATAAGAGCTATATACCCATAGATTTAGATAGAATTTATATTGTTCCTTTGAATCTTCCCTAAAGCCTCTTTACGCCCTTATACGCTGCGGCACTAGCGTAATAAGGAGTTTTAGGCTCCTCGCCCTTCCTTATTTCTATAAATAAGAAGCATATTAACCAATATTACTGTAACCTACTTAAGTAGTTGTTATTGGTGAGTCACCCTATGTGACCAACAGCTATTATAACTATCTCCATTATATATCCCTTGCCCTTATATTTATAATATAGTCCTTTATAAAGACAATCTCTAAGACATACCAGCTCCTATACGTCTAATTCCTATTCCCCTTATAATCCTTAATAAGGTCCTTTACTAGCCTAGCCAGACACAGCCTAGTTCCGTCTTTAGTTGTATAAAGATGGCTTAAGCTTAATATAGTTAGCTATACCTATATACAATCTCTTACGGAATATCTTTTATTAGTGCCTCTTTATATACTACTTTACTATTTTACGGTGCTTGTTTTCCAATATTATGCTATTGTACTTAATAGGTCCCTTCCTTGCCGCGGTATCCGTTCTTATTATGTAGCTAGCATAGTACTGAATTTAAATAGCGGTTTCGGAGCTACAATCAGCTGTTATTTAATTAAGGAATAAGGTTGGCCCGGCCAAAGGCTCTAATTTAACAATACTTAACTAACTTAATTCAATGACGGTAATATGCTAATATTGAGGCTCTGGCTTGATTTGGTTCTTTAACCATAGCTTTTATATAGTTATTTGGTTAAGGTTCTGTGTACAGCTTTACATCTAGCTCTGTATCTGGCTGTGTATCTGGCTCTATATTATACAATTGGCTCTACATCCGTGCAATCAATTAAGGCTCTTAGTGCCGTTCTCATTGTGCAGCTAGCGCATTATTAAATTCTAGGGGTGGTGTAGAGTTCTGCCGGCTCTATTTCTAAATAGACCAATCAGTATTGTTAAATTAAGCTTTTCCTTTGGCTTTGCTATAAGATTTGCCTTTACTAGCTTATCTTCTTTAAGAGCTAAGAATTGGTTGTCTCCTAAGATAATTATATTATTAGTTTATATACTAATAATTCTAAATAGGGTTCCTGTGGTTATAATAAGGAAGTATGGATTAAATATAGAAGTGGTTATTAAAAGTTTCTCTTTATGGTGCTTGCTATAGGTGGCCCATTAATAAGTTCCTGCCTTTATAATTCCATATAATAGCTTAAGCACAACTATAATTGTATCTTTAGGATATTGGTGGCGAATTTACTTTGGAAGGTATGCTAATATTAAGCGCTAAAGGTGCGTCTCTAATTAAGTGTAGGCCTAGGTGATATTTTATAAATAAACCGCTATTCTATTTTTTATTAAGGAGGGAGCTAGCGCAATAATAACTTACTAGCTAGCTTATTAAATTGTAGGAGATTGCGTAAGAATTACCTCCTTACCATTATTATTATAACCTTAGATAATAAGCCTTAATTTCTTGAATGGGGTATTAGTAGCTTTGCCTTTAATTTTATTAACCATTCTTAACTTAAAAATGCGAAATTTATTAAACTTAGTAGGGTTATATTTCTTAAATTTAAAGACTCCTCTTATAATAAGACTATTAATCTCCTACTTATTAGATGCTTGGAAAGGAGCTTTAGGAGTTATAATACAACCTTTCTTTTAAAGCTGTTTTGCAAGCTTAAAGTTAGCCTTCTCCTTAGCTATTATAAAGGCCATTAATAACTTAACTCTATTCTTAATAGCGGCAATAAATTGCTCTTTAAAATTAATAAGATATTGGCAATTTCGTGATCCCTTTAGGCAACCTCTACCGCGTTATAGTTGCGGCACATCTACTACAATTATATTAGAATTATAGTCGCCTTTTAGAGTATATTAATTATAGTTCTCCTCTAGGGCATCTTTTAGGGCATCCTATAAAGGCTTAAAACTATTATCTTTGTAGTAAGGCTTAATAACAGTTAAATGGAATTAAGTGGATCTGTAAAGCATTTAAATAGTACAAGTTTAACTATTAATTATAATAAGTTAATATAGGCCTAACTACCCTCCCTTTTTACGCCATACGCATACCTTAGACTAGAGTGGTAGATTAAGCGTAGTTAAGGTATTTGGGCCATTTCTTATTCCTAGTGCGTTATTAACCTAGTATATAGCATAGAGACGTCGCACCTCCTTTATTACCTTGTGGATAGCCTTAGCTTATTATATAACGGAGGGAGATAGTAGAGAATTGTTAGTTATTTAAGGGTAGGTGCTAAAGACTAGTAATATGGGTATAAGTTTATCTAGGCCAGCGGAATTATTAATGGCTTTAACAGCTATTTGTAAGGTAAGTTCTTTGTTAGCGTTCTCTAGTTCTAAAGAGATAATCTTATATATGTGGCGTAATGGTATATAATATCACTCCACTTTTCTAACACTATTATATGCCTTAACAGGGACTTCCTTAACCTTAATTGCCATTGCCTTTATTTATTATTAAAACTCTATAAATAAGAAGTTCTTTTCTGCATTATGGATAATTTAATTAAGGGGTCCTAGGTAGATATTAATCTAGTATAATTAAAGGGTATTCTATGCGTTCCTAGCTAATATATCCTTTAAGAAACGTGCGGCTTAGAAGGAGGTTAAGAAGTTAATAACTTAGAGTATTGGCTTGCTGCTAAGATATATAACGTTAATAATAATATAGAAGTTAAAGTTGTAGTTATCTTTAAGAGTAAACTTAAATTGGCTAGGGGACTTCTAGTTTATTTGGCAGTAATGGCAGTACTTTATAAGATGCTTAATTGCCTTAACCTTAACTTTATAGCCCGCTTGCTAAAGTACCCTAAGCAATTAATAAATAGATAGGTGGCTAAATTAACAGTGTAGTTGACGTAACTCTAACTTAGTTAGGTGGCTCTAAGTAATACTCTTTTTTAGTTAATAAAGGAGCAACTAAGGGTGACCCCACTTACGTATAATAGGTACCTGATTATCTCCCTACACAAGTATATTCTTAAGGTTGTTAAGCTTAACGCCTAATTTATCTATATCTTTAATGCAAAATAGAAATGGAGTATTTATAGAAATAATATAGAAAGTAATGCACCCTAAGGGGGTTTAGACCCTAATTATGCTAAGAGAGATTACGGTACCCTTGCCAAAACGTATTATATATTGGCCTGCCATTAATTAGTTAATCTAAATAGAGGTATTAAGTTGTTAAAGGGCTTAAACTTAAGGTTCTCCTACTGTAGATACTCCTACGGCTCTAGTATCTGGTATAATACTATAGAAGACATTTGCTGAGTATCTATTGTTAAAGGAGAATGCGGAGCTCTCCTTTAGCTTATTAAAGATATCTAACTTTATAATAGAATAGAGCGTAGATTAGTTATTAAGAATAGTAACGGTTTGTGTGCTATCTACCTTACCATACTTAGTAAAGTATTGGTTAGGTAAGTAGTCCTTAATTTCTATATCCATAAGGAGCTATTCAGCCTTATTAACCTCACCCTTAAGATCTTCTATGCCTTTATATTAAACTAGGAAGCTTTAGAAGTAGGCTGTAGTAACCTTATAATTTCTAACATTTCTTATACTCTGGCGAAACTTATTATATGCCTCCTTTCGCTTATTAAGAGAATGCCTAGTTAACTAGTAATTTGGTTTCTTACAAACGTAGCACTTCTTCTGGTAATTATTTTGAAATAAACCTCTATAAGGACCTCCACCTTTGCCTTATAGTTGTTAATTGTACCCTCTACTATATTGCCTACTACGGCCACTATATATTTAATTAGTTTAGTTATAATCGTATTGGTTAGGCGGGTCGATTAAAGTAGATTAGAGTTAGGTATTAAATTTCTATACTTCTTAAGAGCGTAGAGCGGTGCCAACAGAAGATCTTAATTAAGTATATACTCCTTTATAAGTATTTGCAGGATTAAAGAGAGCAAGGTTACATTCTTTAACACCTTAGCATGCGCTAATAACTTAATTATATAGGCTGAAATCCTCTTAATATGATTTGGATAGACCACGCTAGATCATCTAAAGTTAATTAAAGAGCTTTTGAAGACAATTAAGCTAAGGAATACCTGGTTTTGTAGTAATAATCCTTAGGAAGGTAGTCTCTCTCCATTCTAATATATACTACTACTTATTCTCTTCTGTTTTAAAGTGGCATCTTAACTTATATATTATGCGGTTAAAGTTATATCCTTTTCCTGCTAAATGATTATAATAGAAGGTACTAGCTTAGCCCCTAAGCATAACAGAATAGGTATTGTGGTATTAATTAGACTCTATTCCTACCTTCTGGCAACAGTTATAGAAGATACGCAATTTTGAATTAAGAATATTATATAATTCCCTGCTAAACTTCTTCTAATCTAAATAGAGCTTTATAAGCTTTGTAAGCAATTTTAAAATGCCTCTGATTTAAGATTAAGATAGAGGAGGTAGGAGTTGCATTATAGGCTGCAGTAGGGACGTAGGTTTAGTTGGTGGAGTCTAAAGGTTGTTAAATTGTAAAGCAATAGGATCCTGTGCCTGCTCTTATTGGGGTATAGTATCTGACGTTGAAGTTATGGGTTGAATTGGATATAGAGGAGCTGAAGGCGGAGGTAGATTCGTCTCTAGAGGTGTATTGCTTGGATTCCATTGTAAGTTGAGCTTTCTTATAGTGTGTAGTTAGTGCTTAATCTCTTATGGAGTCCATTTATGCTCTTCTTTTACATTAATAACCTACTCCTAAATATTGTCTCTAATAGTACCCCCGTCCATAGGTATAAACACTCTATACTCCCGCAAGAAGTTATGGAAGTTTTATATAATATCTTTCTTTATAGGAGTCTATGTTCCCTTTGTCTATCTAATAAAGTCCTCCCTTATATAGTACTATAGCATAGTATTGTTGTATTTGCTGTCTTTATAGTATACCATGCGGTATAATAAGAATCCGTTTAAATCTTGTTGATTAATATCTTTAAGGTTAATTATATTGGTTTTCTATATCTCTAGGTTAATATTATCCTTATACTTCTTTAGGTAGGTTAACGCCATAATAGCTATTATTAAAGGTTGTTTAATACGTTTTAATAAAAATTTTAAGGGAAATAAAGGTTGTTTAATGTGTAGTTGGGTAGTAATCGCGATTCTACGGTCTGCAAAGGTACACTAAAGGTATTAAGATGGTTATTTTAACACGTTTTGGACGTTGACTTGGGACCCTAGGTTTAGTGACACTTTTAACCTAAAGTACTTAACCAAATCTTCATAAATGTGGTTGTTCTATATAATGGACGCAACTTAGTATCTTAGTATTTAGTGACACTTCTGTTACTAGTTTTCCATAAGTTTAAGGTAGCATAGTATTGCCGGGATCTATTCCATATAAGCGCATATAGCACCCCTGTATAAGACTGTCTCTTCTATTCAAAAACCTAGCTGCTCTATAGTTGACTGTGTATTTAACTACTAATTAGTGTTAGTTATATAGGGTGACTCACCAATAACAACTACTTAAGTAGGTAACAGTGATGTTGGTTAATATGCTTCTTATTTATGGAAATGAGGAGGGGCGAGGAGCCTAAGACTCCTTGCTACGCTAGTGCCGCGGCGACACGTAACAACCGCTTGCCTTATTCCCGACAATAGCTAAGAAGCTGCCACTAGATAACCTTAAAGATATTAAGGACAACTTAGGTAAAGCGTAGAATTAGTAAGATAATAATAAAGAGACTAAAAGCAGAAGATAATTCTAAGAAGGCTCTTAAGCTGGAAGAAGATTAAGGATACGTAAGTGTACTGCTAGTAGTAGGTAAAGAAGTAGCCGTAAAAGCCTAAGGGTATACTAAAAGAGTTAAAAGCAAGGATGTTCTAGAAAAGCACTATGCCCACAGAAATAGTCTACTAAAAGCTACCGTTTATGCTTACTAGGAAGGAAGTCTTAAAATAGGTCTCTAGATTGGACGTTTAGTGAACACTAAGGGCCTTAATTAACTATATAGATATAAAGCTTTAACTAAATAACTGTACAGCTAGAGTCTTAATTAGCTGTCCGTAGATGCAGAGCCTATAGATATAGAGCCTTAATAAAACGTTAACGGATTTAAAGCTTTAATTAATTGTGTAGTAAAAGACGCCTTAAGTTAAGCCAGAGCCTTAGTTAAGTTTTAATTAATTAGACGCCGCCTCTATAGTTAAGTTAGATTAACTAGAGCTTTAACTAGGCTAACATAATACCCTATTTAAATGACAGTTAATTATATGTTGTCATGGTTAAACCAAATTAGTTACCGTCGCTATTAGACGTCTTTAATTAGCAGTTAAAGATCCTATAATAGCAGACAGACAGCCACTAGGCCTAATTAGAAAACTAGTACACGGCTAGAAGATTATTAGAAGCACCGCTAGTTAATGTTTTGGAGCCTCTACAGGAACCTCTCCCTTTAACCCCCTTAATTGGTTAATTGCCGCCCGTCTTAACGTCTATGGAATAGTTAACTAGAACGATCTTTCCTACAGATATAGATATGGAGCTTTATATAGAGTCTTACACGGAGTTATATATGGAGTCTACGGATATGGAATATATAGGTATAGAGCCTCGGTTAGATAACAGTACGGCAGCTTAACTAAACATGTATATGCGAAGCCTTAATTAAACGGCAGATGCGGAGCCTTGACTAATTGTGCGTTTACATAAAAGTTTTAATTAATTGTCTATAGATGTAAAGCCTTAGTTATACCTATAGTAGAAGACACCTTAAGTTAAGCCAGGGCCTTATTAAGTCTTAATTAGCTAAACGCCGTCTCCGCATTTAAATTAGGATAATTAGAGCCTTTAACTGGGCCGACTTTCTACCTTAGTTAAACGACCGAACGATTAGCTACAGTACGTCGTTGCTGACCAATTAGACAGTCTTCGACTAGCAGTTAAAGCAGGTATATAGGCACGTACGCAGACACGTATATAGATATAGACGTAGATACGGACGCAGAATATAGACGCAGAATATGTAATGCAGAGCTACTAATGCATAGCTAGATGCACAGCCAGACGCAGAGCTAGATGTAGAGTTTTAATATTAAATGACCAACTGAACAATTAAACCAAGCCAGAGTCTCTGCTACCTTAGTTAACTGCCCTGCCGCCACCACCGCTACTGCTACTATTCTGTCCAGCTATTTTATCCCTACTGTCTTAGCCAACTGCTCTATCTCTACTGTTCTAGATTTATACTACTACTAAATCTACTAGATCTATTATGCCGTCTAACTGTTCCAACCAACCTATTCTAGGCTTAATGCTATTTTAACTGTTCTACTGTTACTCTCCTAACCGCCATACTCTACCGTTTTAATCACCCCGCCGCCGCCGTTCCAGCCGCCTCTAACTAACTGCTATTAACCGTTCTATTGCTGCTGCTACTGCTACTACTACTGTTCTAACTGTTCCAACTACTATTCCAACCGTTCTATTCGGCTATTCTAATTATTCTGACACTGCTGCTTTAACTGACTGCTACTAACTAACTACCACTAACTGTTTGCCGCTACCGAGATTTCTGCTACTAAAAGTTCTGCTACTGGATGTCCTACTGCTTACTAACTGTTACTAAGTTCTTCTACTGAGTGTTCTACCACTGACTATTCTGTTTTATTTTACTGCGCTAAATATCTGCTTTTATTACTGTTTCTACTACTATTACTATTACTGCTATTACTGCCGCTACTATTATTGCTACTGTTACTACTGCCGTTACTACCTCTAGTTTACTGCTGTCCTAGTTACTGCTAGTAGGAAGATCGGATCTTAGCTATGGATAATGGAAGGACGCTGTAGAATGGTTTTGTAGGGTTAAGGATAAGGCTACCTATGTTCTTTTAGGGATGTGCTTTCCTTTTTTCTATTCTGCTCTTGCTATTCTTTTATTTGGCTATTCTTCTATAGTATAGAATATTAGGGGATAAAGTTCTTGGTGGAGGAGGTATATAGTGGGGTAAAATATCCCATGCTTAGTGCCTTGGCATTTTTCTGTATTTATAGAGCCTTCGGCTTCTCTCCTTCTTAGACATTACGACCTACTAGAATATATTCTTTTCTTTCTCTTTTTACTAACTGCTTTACTGATTACTTCTAGCTAATTATAACCGACTTACTGACTGATAGATGGCACAGAGACTTCTATCTGAGGGATACCGTACCCTTCTATAATACTATTAGAGAACCTCTTATATAGTAGGATAAGAAGTATACTAAATAATTATAATTCCTAATTTCTAATAAAGGATAATATTAGTAGAATTTAAACTTATAATCTATTATATTTAAAGTTGGTATATATTTATATAAAGTGTAAGAGTATATATATTAGATCCCGCCGCGCTTATAATAAGTTCGTAAGTACTTACTATCTTTTTAGCTGTATAGTAATATAGGGGCAGGACATATTATAAAAAGGCGAGGAGATAGATTATAAGGGTTTCTTAAATAGAGTTTTCTCCCTATATATATATAAGGAGTAATCTATATAGGCCTAATAGGGATCTAAATTAGATGTTAAGTAATAAATAATAATTTATATTTATATACGCTACCTATTATTACGGCGCTGGTGGAAAACGGTGGATTGTGGCGGTGAATTATGGCGGTTAATCGCAGACAGTTTTTTACTGTTTTAGACAGTCGCAGTTACGTGACCAGACGATCGTATAAAACCTCGAGCGGCGCTACCCTTCTTCTCTTTTCCTTTCTCTAGCTTTGGATCCTCGTTTATAGACAATCCAATTGTATAGGCTTGCATGCGTCCTTCTTGCTGTGCTCGTGCCTTGATTAACTGAGTCCCTAACGCCTATACGTCTTTATATAAGCATTTTCTTCCTTTATTACTATATAAGTATATTTATAAATTAGGGAGACTTATTTTAAGATCTATATAAAGGCTTAGTTAAAAAAAATTAGGATTTATTAGTAGCTAGTAAACTAGAATTCTAATATAAGGACTAGAAGAAGGTTAAAAAAAAAAAAAGGATATGTATAAGGCTATTGCCTAGGTGTACGGTAGGGAGTAGGCAAGCCGAGTATAAGTCACAAGGAGAGTCGATAGAAGAGGACAATATGGTAAAGAGTAGGTATGGCAATACCTGTAATGGGACTAGCCCAATTACAATAGGAATGTCTCGGTGAAATACTCGACAGATAAATTCCGAAGCTTTGACTGAATTCTACCGAAATCCGTTAAAGACCGCGTGCGTATGTACGCATGCATCGACCACCAAGTCCCTAAATATTTAATTATATGATTCTCTCGTTATTCCCTTCTCTTCTTTACATAACGTCTTATACTCTACAAGAGCTATATACCCTTAGATTTAAATAGAATTTATATTATTCCTTTAAATCTTCCCCAGAGCCTCTTCGCGCCCTTATATTACGTTACGTTAAAACAACTACTATTAAAATAGCAAACGAACCCAAATCCGCTTTAATAACTATAAGTATTATAACCCTAGTTAGGGAACAGTTAACTATAATACAACAGTTCTTTATAGATACCTTAGCTTAGTAGCGGGCTACACTGGAAGCCTAGTATTAGCAATTAATAGAAGCACTCTACGAAGAACTTCGTAACGTTAAGGCACTTATATTAAAACCCCTAATAATAACACCTACAAACGAGATTAAAATAATAATATTTAAATCTGGCCCCTTAAATATAAACTCTAAACTAGTAATAGTAACTTAACCTGTAGCTATAACAAATTTAATACCTACTATAAAATCTAAAAAGCTCCCTAATCTTCTAATGTTTAATAGAAATTAAAATAACCTACGTCCCTTTATAACCAAGCTCTGTCTTAAACTTTTAATAAACTATAACTAATACCCTATTAAAGCTAGTAAGGTTAGCTACGGAATGTCTTGTTTAAGTAAAGACGCTACACGTACTATGGATCTATTCTTCTATAACAGCACCTTTATTAATTTTAAAATCTTTATCTCTCTGCTAGAATGAATATATAATAACGCTAGCCATAAACACACAGCTATTACTAAACTTAAAAACTTATAATAATGGAACCGAGACTTTACTAGCTTCTTTTTAGAATTTTTAGGCCTTATTGGCGAACTAGATTAGAACAAAGCTGCTAGAGTTGCTGCCCTTTAATGAGCTATCTTAGATAAGATTAGAGCCTAGCTAGTAGGCAGAGAACTGCTAAAAAACCTGTCCGAATTTGCTATAATATATTAACGAATTAATAAGGACCTTTAATATAACAAATAGACTTATTCTCTAAAGTTAACTATACCTTATGTTTAAGACTCTATAAAACCGGTATATACTCTAAAGCGCAATCCGTCTCTAAAACCCAAAAACCCTATATACGACCCTATGAACCTCAATACCGCTTAATTCTATGCACCCTTAGGAACCAATAAATAAAGAACTTAAGCTATAAATAGAGAATACTTTAAATGCGGTAAAAAAGGATATATCTAAAAGAATTGCCGAACTTACCCTTTTAAAAAAGTCCGCCGTAATTCCTCCCAATCCTTAAGTTATACCTAATTCTTAAATTATACCCGTTCTTTAAGCTATATTTATTCCTTAAATTATACCTAATCTATAAATTGTACTTAGATGCTATAAAGCACCTTACCCTTAGTTAACTTGGAAAATAAATCGTCCTAAGGCCAAGTCGCGCCTTAGGATAAAAAGTGGAAGAGTATAAGTGTCTAGGCTCTTCTAGCGCTGATACACAACACAATTCCCTTAATGTACTTGGTGAAATTTAAATACTTAGAAAATGGAAGGAAGTATAAATCCTTATAGATAGCAGAGCTATTAGTATAGGCTTGTGACGGATTCCGACCGTAGCACCGCCAAGGGCTCGCCCTAGGCTCGCCTTGGCACCCACAGTATATAGAGCCATGGTGCCTTCGCACCTCTTTGCACCTTTATGCAACATCCTGTCGTGTACTTAGTCAATACTACGACTTCTCAGAGCCTCCTTGACCTCGTCTCGTGACAAGGCTTTATTAACACAAACTATGCAAAAACTAGACGCCTAAATTTAAAGAAACTTAATGAGCCCTAAGGCCTATAAGGCTTTAATGGCAAACCCTTAATATATAGTGAAATAACGCACTACGCTTTAGTAAAAATGCAGATAGGTAAATACCTTAAATATATTTCCCTGTTTATTACACCCTTAAAGTAATATAAAGTTATACTTAGATATAGATGGCTAAAACAACATAACCCTTTAATTAGCTAGGTTAAAGAAATACTAAAGTTCCGTATAACTTACTGCCAAAGTTATTACTTAAAAAACCATTTGCCTTACGAACATATATATAACTATTTAAATTTAATATAATATAAATTACCCTTACTACAAACCTTAAGCTAATACAATAAATCTATAACTGCTAATTGTGGTAAAGAATGTGAAGATATTACGTTAAAACCTTTTAAAATTCGTATAATATAGGCCGCGCCTTTTATCTGATTAGTAAAAAGATAAGATTATAAAATCTTTACTATGACTATAGAAGATATTAAGAAAGCACTGGAACCGAAATAGTATCCTAATCCTTGACCTTTTATACCTAAAGAGTACTATAACCTAATTAACGAGTTTAAAAAACAATTTATAGACTAGCTAGCCCTATACTAAGAGAAGCACGATTTTAAGATAGAACTTAAGCCTGGTATAACACCAAAGTTCGGTCCGCTATACGGTATATTATAAGAAGAACTGCTTATAATATAACAATACCTTAATAAGCATCTAGAAAAAGGATTTATTTACCCTAGTTAATCTCCATTTGCCTTACTCGTACTATTTATTAAAAAGCTAGAAGGAGGCTTAAGATTCTATATTAATTATTAAGCTCTAAACGTAATTACAATTTAAAACTAATATCCAATTCCCTTAATTTAAGAGACGCTTAACTAATTAGCAAAGATATAGTACTTTATAAAGCTTAATATAATTGCTGCCTTTAATAAAATTTGTATATATAAAGGAGATAAGAAGTATATAGCTTTTTATATATAATAGGGACTCTTTAAATACCTAGTAATGCTATTTAGCATAAAGAACGGTCCTAGTATGTTTTAGCAATATATTATTATTATTCATTGCTTAACGTCCGATTTGGATCCCTATTGGGCCCACGCGGACTACTCCTTATATACATATGGGGAGAAAACTCTATTTGAGAAAACCCCGTAATCCATCTCCCCGCCTTTTAGGACTCGCTTATAAGGCGCCTGCGAGGCGCCTGCGAGTTACCTATGGTGCTCTACTACCTTACTTTTTAACCTCCTTAGGAACCACTGCTGCCGTAACAAGCCTACGGACGCGCTAGTATCGCAAATTTTACTCTACTACTGTAGAGTCATCAGGGGGCGCCTATTGCTCGCCCCTTTACCTTCTATTACTATTTCCCTTGCAACCCGAAACTAGTCTAGCACATTTTAGCTAATAAGCCACTAGGTAACCGCCTTAAGACCTTTTTGTGTTAAAAGTAGTGTGTTATAGTTCTTTATACTAGCTACTAAGAGCATTACTTCTTGGTTGGTGTGTAGGGGATATAACAGTATTATATGTTTTAGTATCTGTCTTGGCCAGCCATATTTACATCTTAGGCTACCTACTGGGACACCTACCCAGTAGAGCTAATCTTTTAGTCCTATTACCCCTGTTCTTAAGAGTGTTGCCATTATATTTTCTGCCTTTGTTAGGCCTTCTTAGAACTTTTAAGTGTTTACCCCCTATGGTGTTAACCATGCTACGGCTTAGGTTCCTCTTGCTTAAGTTAGCCTTTGTACCTTTAACTCCTATACGCCTCTCCAGCGTTGGTCTAGCCAGTATTATATTACGGTAGATGGTTTCCTAGTGTTCTTTTATGCTCTACTTTGGCTCCTTTTTTTTTTTTACTATTGTCTTTACTAGCCTCTTGCGCGTCTCCCTTTCTCCTCTGTATAGGCCTGGGCCCTAATACAGCACTATTCTTCTTCTGCTTTCTTTACCTATTTCTCTAATATATCTTCCCTACTTTAGGGTTAATGGTTTGTTCTCCTATAGGGCACCCTAGGGTCCCTCTATAGTTTATTTAGGCGTGTCTTAATATACTTTGTGATATTAGAGTTGCGTTTATTTTAAGCCCTTTACATTGTAGCGGCTTCAATATATAGTTATAGGGGGGGAATATTAGCTTCCTTCTCGAGCAGTGCTGTGGCCGTTTGCTTATACCCGCCTATTATACTCTAGAGGTAGGCTATTTAGACCTTTTAGAGTGGCTTAAGGAGTAATTTAGGGGGGCCTTTCTTAGTTTCTCTAGTAGCCTAGATACTGGATCCATATATTATAGTTGGCTGGACGACCGCTGTGTATAGCAGGCGTGACCTCTAGAAGCATGGACCCCATATAGAATTAACAATCCTGGATAATGCAATATACTATGCTTGGCCCTTGCGGGCCGCTTATGCCGCATATACGCTCTACTGGAGCTTACTATCTACCCATACTCCTAATACCCTTAGGCCCTAAACTGGTTAACCCCTAAAGCCTTAAATGTAAATTACATGCTAAAGATCTGTAGATTGGTTGCGTTTTCTTATAAAATGGATTAGCTGGTATTTCTCTGGTAAGAATTAAACTCTATGTCATCTTGCCCATTCTATGCAGGTGTTATAGGCTTTCTTTAGTATTCTATAGTTCTCTGCGGCTATTAGCCTATATATAATTAGGTTTATATTATTGACAAAGCCTATCCCCTAGGTCGCCCCTTCCTTAAAGGTGTTAAGTAGGTTGCTTACAAAGAAAAGAAAGAGTATAGGCGAAAGAGGTAATCCTTGTGGTATACCTATTACAACTGCAATAAGGGGGCTCTGGTATCTGCTAAAGACTAGTAATATTTCTTTCTGGCCTATAAACCCTTAAATAAATTGTATAATCTATTCTAGGAAGCCCTTTACCCTAAGGATGTATAGGAGGCGCTTATAGGGTACGTTGTTATAGGCGCCACTAATATCTAGGCTAAGCATTAACACTATAAAGTCCTTTCGCATAGCCTATGTAGTTTTAATGGTAGTAGCGAGCAGTGTAAGTGCTAATAGCGTTAAGCAATTCTTTCTTGCCCCCATTTGGCTTTATGGTAGTAGGGCATGTTCCTCTACCGTGTCTGCTATATAGTCCACTATAACCTTTTCTAAGATCTTGCTTAGGGTGTTTTCTAAAGCAATAGGGCGGTAGCTTCCTGGGATTAAGTAGTCTACTTTGCCTTTTTTTCGTAAGACAACCATCATTATAGATCTTCCAAGTTATGGGTAGTAGCCTATTATAAAGTATGCTCTGGCTACATCTGTAAGCTAAGGTGCTATAAGTGGTCTATAGGTCTTTAGGGCTTTATTTAGGATCCCATCTGGTCCTAGTACTGTATTATTTAAAAGGCGGCTAATTGTTTTAGCTATTTCTTCAGTTGTTATGTCGCTGTTAACCCTTAGGTGAGTCACCAGTGTTTTGCTGGTAATGTCACTAAGGTCTACTGGAGCCAGTTAAGGGAAAAATCTTTCTGTGAGGATCTTTGCCTTCTTATTATTATTGCTTATAGCCTATAGTTTACCTGCTCTTTATAGGGGTGGTAGGTGTAGGTCTTCTACTAGGCGTCCCGCCTTTTTTTTTGCCCATTTTACTATAGTCCAAAGGCCCTTATTATAGGGGAGGCTTGGGTTAGTAGCGTGTTTATTTATAAACTGTCTCTAGTTATTCCTTACTTCTTTTTTTAGGGTATTCTTTAGCTGGTTTCTTGTGTCTTTGTATTATCTCTTATCTTTAGGGTTATGGCTGCTCGTATATTTCCTTCTCGCTTATTGTTAGCTGGCAATAAGAACCGCGCATTATGTGGACCATGCGTGTTACGCGTAGGCGCCCGGTTTTGAGACTAGGCAGTGCTCTTTTAGCCCATTTTTAATTATTGCCTAGATCCTTTCTAGTCTTCAGTTAATTTCCTTAGGGGTAGCTAATAAGCCTCGCTTGTTTAGTATTGGGTGGATTTCTTTTAGGTCTTAAAGTTGTTATTTAACTATATTAAGAAAACTGTCTATCTTAAGCTTCCTTATTGCATATCTTTTACTACTTAGTTGCGCCTTAATATCCAGATCTAGCTGTATCTGGATGGGGATATAGTCTAAGGCGAGTACCTATTCTTCTTTAGGGTTGCATCTTTTAAGTCTCTGGTATAGGCCTTTATCTAAAAGTATAAGGTCAATTGTACTTCTGGCGGTGCCTTGTTACCATATAATTGCTCCTTAGGGGGTGGCTAGCTTAAGGCCCTAGATGTCTATAGCTCTTAGTAGGCATTCCGCCTAGCGTTTAGTAGCAACATAGATACCCCTTTACCATAGGTGGTGGAGGTTTATGTCTCCTAATAGGATAGACTCTATGCCTTTGGTTTCCAGTAGGCTTATTACTAATATAATGTTCTCTGTTTATGGGACCCCTTTAACCCTAGGGTTATACACATTAATAATTTATACCGGTCCCCTATATGTCTGGATTGTTATAACTGTAATATCTAAGTTAACTGCCTGCTATAACCATGAGGACAGGCTAATAGCCTTGCTAATTATAAAGCACACGCGTATGGCTGCTTTTGGTTTATATAGGAGCTGGAATCCTTAGGGGCAGTATGTTAATTATATATAGGTGTTATAATACGGCTCTTGTATAGCAAGGATATAGTGTTTCTCTAGGTCTAGACTGTCTAGCAGGGGCCTTGTAAAACAGTGGTTTGTATTGCCGCAGTTATACTATATAATGGATAGGTGGTGGACCCCTGGCGAGGGTCCTTTGACTCTCCTTTGTTCCTTGCTACTTCTATTTCTACTTTCTCTAGGATTTTTAGAACTTCTGTCTCTTATATCTGCACCCTGGTTGCTACTTATTTTGTATAGAGCTTTCTATTCCCATATCTTGTGTTCCTACTAGCGCTTCTATATCTAAATCTATTATTGTCTCCGGTTCTTCCCTTAGTCTTACTAGTTGGCTATATGCCCTTTATGGGTCGGCTCCGAATGTTATATTTGCCGCGTTAAGTCTAATTCTTAATTGTCCTGGTCTTAAGCTTGCTGTAGCTGTCCATAGGGGTCTTCCTACAGGGCGTCCTCTCCCTTGTGTCCCCTGTGACCCTTATATCCCTATTTAGTTTAGTAATATTACGCGGCGTTGCTTCTGGCCCGTTAAGGCTTAGGATAGCTAGCCTAGCCCTCCGGTGTTAAAGGTAGGAAACGCTAAAAAGGCACCTACGTCCCCCTAGCTTATTGCCTATTGTTTCCATTTATATAACCTGGCGTGCAGTTATTCCCATAGCTATTAAGCCCTTGCCTTCCATCTCCTGTATTTAATGTAGTCTACTCTCTCCTATACCTTATGTGTGCTTTGGTGGCAGTTTACGCATTTTATTTAGTCTTGATTTGAGCAGTGTCTTGTATTGTGGGGGCCTGCATAGTGGCCGCAGCACACCTGTGCTGTGCATGTGGATTGGGTGTGTCCCCATTGTGCGCAGCAATAGCATCGTTCTAGGCGTAGTCTGTGGTTGTAGAGCCTTGTGTTGTATATAAGGCCATTTATAATTATTCCTTTTTGGATAAGGAGTTTTTGCATTCCTGGTGTATATATGCTGATGATAAGGGAGCCATGCGTTCGTCTAGCGTCTCCCTAGCGAGTCTTTGGCGACCCTTATGTCCTCTTATTATTCTTATTAAATACTTAGTTTGCGTTTTCCTGTTGCAGCCATTAGATTTAGGTAATCTTGAGTCCCGGTATAAGGCGTTCCGTTTGTTTTACTATCTTCTATATAGTTGCTGTGTTGTTTGCCTAGCGTCCCTTTTCTACCCTAAGGCTTATGGGAACCGCTAGGACCTTAACTGGGTAATCTTCACGGAGCACTTTTATGCCAATTTGTTCTCCTAGCCTATCCCCTGCCCTTACGGCTCGTTCCTTTGCCTATTGGTCCTTTAGGGTAACTCTAATGTCTCCGCTCCTAAGGTGTTGGACTGCGATAGCGTTATAGACCTCTTTACGAATCTCTAAGAGAACTTCTGTTTCTAATTGTCCCCTAAGCCCCTCTGCTTTCTCTATATTTAGTCGTATTGTAATTATGTGCCCGGTTATTATCTTAAGGGGGGTGGGTTCCCTATACTGTGGATGCGCAGCTACGGCGGCCTAGGTGCGGTTCGCCGGTGAGGAGGGGTTTTATTTGTTTTTGATTTTGCTTAGCCGTTAGAGGATTTGATCGAGGGCAGGTAGTTATATAGTAGAGTTTGACATACCTGCTTATCCAGGCCTCTACCCCAGTTTTCTAGTATTTAGTCCCAGTTACCTAGGCCTAAGGGCCTAGGGGGCTTTCTATAAGCAGTTAGCTGCCACTACCAATTAACAGGGGGTTTTACCATTCTTTTGGATATCTTATAATGGGGTTAACCTAAGTACTAGACCGCCCCCTAGCGGTCTATATAAGAATCTCCTTCTAGAGTTGGTATGCTTTCGCACGGCTTGGGAGCCTTCTATGGCCTCTGGTTTTACGCCTTTCTTTATTATTTCTGCCGGCATGGGTATAAGCTGCCGCTTTTAGGGGTCGCAACTCCCTTCTTATATGCCTATTGGTGTAATCCTATAAGGGTGTTGTGGCTGTATCCTGTAATATAGAAGCCTTGGGTACCTTCTATAGTTGAGGCCTAAATCAAAAGCCTCCCCTGCCTAAGTAACTTCTATTTGCTCCTTAAGTATACCTTACTGGCATACCGCCCTAGAGGCAAATGGTTCCGTCTGTTGGTATACTAATACGCATATCTGTTCTCTTAAGCTATGTAGTAGTCTCTCTAGCTAGGACGTAATCCTGCCTGTCTACTAGGTATACTAAAAGTTAGGGCCTAGCTAAGGAGTGAGGTCCTTAGAGCTAGTAGTGGCTACTACGCACTACGCCCTGTGGGAGGCTAGTAGTAATATAGGGGCGCAACACCCTATACTGCTGCCAGTTCCTGTTTCGCGTTGCCTATAAGAGTCTCCTTATAATAGGCCGACTGTGTCTTATAGGAGAGGGGCTATAGAGATACTAGGTCCTATACCAGATAACCTACTCTCCCCTCTCCTACTAACCAAGCTTGTGTCCCCCCCTTTTATAAGCTAGCCTATGTCTCTAACTGTTAAGTCCTTGTCTAACTGGCCTGTGTTTCCCCTATAGCCTCCCCTATATATATATATCAGTGTTGGTAGCACTTCGGTAGCTACGGTATAGCAATTGCTTGATTGGTTGTGTTATTGGTGTCTAGAGGGAGAAGAGGTCTATTCTACATATTGGTGGTAACTCTTATGGAGGGCGTATACGCTAATCCCAAAATGGGAAAGAGTAAATGAAATGGGTCCAAACACTAGCAACTCTCTATGTGATTGGCCTAATAACCCGTACACGTAATATACCGCACGTGATATTAAAATCCAACTCCAGTCTCTGCATTCTACGTTTACTTAATTTCTTACTAACTACTCAACCTCTCTCTACCCATTCCTTCGTATTTAAGTTAATTGTATTCGTGTTGATAAGGTTTCTTAATGCGTTACAAGCGTTTGCTTTCGTTATTGCGTCTATAAGGTTTAAGTCGCCGTCAATCCATTTAATCTCCATAATTATGCGTCTCTTGTATAATTGGCGCAAGCACATTAAGTTAACCATTAATCTCTTCTCCTAAGTACTTCCTAACTTGACAAGGCATTTGTATAGCGACTTGGAATCTATATAGAGTATAAGCGGGAGCTCCACCTACAAGATCTTCTCTATTGTAGACTTCAAGACCGCGCCATGATCAAATCCATGAGCCATTGTATATAGTTTAGAGGCTAGAACTAAGCGAGTAACTCTCTTGCACTTAATAGAGGACCAATGAACGATATTTATACTACTACTGTTGTCGGCGATTGCAATTATAAAGCTAATTTGCGAGGTGTTGTCAGCGTTGTTAGCAAAAGAGGCATCTATAAATACTATAATCTTGGGTAATTAGAGGTCTAAAGGTACAAATTACAGGCCTCTTAACTTATTGTTAATTTGCCATTATAAACACTTATTTAACTTCTTTACGTCACCTTCTTTTGGGTTGGTAACTTAAGCCGCAAAGAAAAGATTAAATAAAGACTCTGGTTGGCATATAGAGGCAATATACGCTCCTTTTACGCGTTAAGCAATATATTAATCTTTTGGGGTAACTATAACTCTCTTAGTGCCTCTTAAACTCGTAAGATTAGTAGTCTTAAGGTTAACAAGGTTCAAGTTCTTGCACTAGCATATTTAGTTAAATGTGATAGAGTTGTCGTTATTAAAAGTAATTTAACCGCTATTAAACTTAATTAAAGTACTTATTATAAGTTTCTCACGTTCCTTTGCCATAAACTTAGCGTTTATAAGATTAATTTCCTCGTTTTATGCAAACTCTTCATTTCTAATAAATAGAGTATCGTTGGTCTGGAGGCCAACAATTCCTACTCTAGCTTTGTGCGTGTAGAGGAGGCAAGGGTTATAGGTAGACTCCTTCATCTTAAGCTTCTCCGTGTGGTAAAGGTGGTATGTTAAAAACCAATGGTTGCCAGCCTTAGGGATACCGTATAGAGGCTTAATTACCTTTATAATGGTATTATTGCCGAGTTATAAGATATCTAAGAGTTCTAGAGGTAGGCGAATATAGAAATCGCAATTTAAAAGAGTGGTAGATTGTACATACGCTTATAAGATATTATGGAGGTACAGGAAGGCGCCTTTCTTAAAAAGAGAAGGTGTAAGTGTGAGTATAATTCGTTAACTTGATCGTTAAATAGTAGGTAACTATGTTAACACCAATTCCTTCTCCTAATTGTTATAGGCTTATATAACTAATTATAACTTCTTAAACGCTTAATCGGTGCCCTTATTCTTAATATTATTAATAAATTAGGAGTTAAATATACGGGTGCCTTCTAATACTGTAGAAGTATCAGTAATTTAAAATACGCCCTTTTTAAGTAGGCCGTTAATCTCCTTCGTACGGGAGTTAGTATATAATGGAATTGCTATATAGACAGTAACGTTAGGTCTACAAAATCGTTTAGGTCGCTAGCGGTTGCGTTATGGTCGCCAAATTAGTACCTCTTACTCCTCTTCTCCTTCGTCAACTTGCTCTCCGTTAGATTAATCTCCCTTAGAGTCTCTAACTATACTCTTTTTATAATATAGCTTAATATAAGTTAATCGGAAATTAGTAACTCTAGATAAGAGTTTAACCTTATAAGTCTCACCGGTAATTCCAATTAATAGAAAGGGGCCTTTCCAGCCTCCTTTTTCTCTATATACAAGCACTAGGGAATTAGGTGGCAGGTCGTATAAAGCTTCTATATTAGGACCGTTTTGAGTGTTAAGTACGTTGTTAACCATTCTCTTAGCTCTCTCCTTTATAATCTCTTCCATTGCTTTACATATGGCGACAGCACGTTATTAAATTAATAGTGCCGGTACGTTACTGTCTGACATTTATAGGAAAGCACTAAATACCAGTAGAGTTGGTATTAAGCCGTTAGGGCCCATAGAATTATTTAACGCCTTAATAGCCATCTATAAATATGCCTCCTTTAAGATATCTAAACCTATCTCTTTTTAAATGATCTTGTAGGCGTAAAGAAGGGTTATATAACCTCGTTTAACCTTTCCAATGCTCCAATAAGCCTTAACGGGCACGTACTTGGTCTTCGTTACAACTATAGAGGCGTTTTAACGAAACTTACGGCTGTTAAAGTTGGTACTGGCGTCGTGTATAACTAAATCGGGGGGACCGAGATAAGTATTAAGCTAATAAGTACAAAGAGCCTCCCAGGTGGTTTTTGCAGATATATCTTTTAGAAATCGGGCGGCGGTAAATCCTATAGCCTTATTAACAACGTAGAGTACTAGCTTGCCGTTAATGTAGAAGATATTAATAAATACTATATAATTAAAGTCTAAATTATTAGGAAGCTTGAACTTAAATCTATATAGGGATTTGCCGTGCTTTTAACAATAGTAATAGTACTTAGTTAGCTTTTTAATTATCTCTTTATTAATATTGTAACCTAAACGCTTAAGTAGAGCATATAACTTCCCAACTAAAGGATGGCTGAAACAACGGTGCAATTATAATAACTCTGTTGCTGTCAAGTAGCATGCTATTAATGTAATTAATATAGTAACGAATTGCTGTAGAGTCTTTCCCTATAGTAGGAAGGGGTGACCAAACTGTCGTGCCACTAGCACTATTAATGTAGGAGTTACTACCTTATTAGTAAGGTTATTGTAGTAGCAACCCAGAGAGTCAAGATCTCGCAGGCTTATAAGAAATAGGGTATTAGCGCATATAATATAAAACACAATCTCTCCTACTAGTAATTGCACTTTAAGAGAACCTACTAATAATATTAAGCCAATTCCAAACTTGACCTTAATGGCGCCGGCGTTAGAAGTATTAAGTATAGCTATTAAGTTAACAGTCTCCTTATATATAAGATATTGGCTAAATCCAGCAGTTAATACTCTTGCTGCTCCCATATCAATTATAATACTATACCATTTGTTAGAGTTGTATTGAGAGGTCTCTTTAGAGGTGGTTAAATACGTAAAAGGGAAAGTAGACTTATTAGGAACTACTCCTATAAGTGCATATTAAGTTATAAGGTTGCTTAACTTCTTAACTATTAATAATATAAAGTATTCGGCGTGTTTAGTATCTTCTTTAAGATTAAGTACGAAGGTCTAAAAGTTATTAAGATTATCGTCGTCTTCGGTGCCTTTGTATTCGGTAATCTATTAGGCAGCATTCCGATTAAAGGTACAGCTATATTTACGTTTATACTTCTCTTTTTAATCTTCTTGCTCTTTTTTTAAGTATTTAGTAAACTAATAGCCTTGTTTCTTGTAAACAAAGCATCTCTTAACTTATAAGTCATGAGGGTTGCGGAATTGAGGATTTCAGTCTTAAGGGTATCGTTCTTAAAGGTATTAAGTGTTGCGATTCTAAGGGTATTACGGGAAGCGTTAAAATCGCGAGGTACCGCAATTATTGTAATTATTGTTATTGCGAACGTATCGGCGGTCTATATAGTACGCTTCTTCCTCTTTATCTTCTCCTATAATATAGGCAGCTATAGCCAGTGGGTAACTTCTTTTGTAGGTAACAATTAAGCTTTAAAGAGAGTTAATTAAGGCTGGTAATATATTAGGTGGTTAAAAGCATGCGTAACTATAAGCTAAGTTGTCTTAACACATAATAATTAAGTGCTATCGCAAAGCGGCGTCACCCTTTATAGTCTTATTGGCGCTGTTCTGTGCTTTTTAGAGGTCTCTAACTAAGATATTAAGGCATTTCTTCTTCTGTTTAGCCGTATTCTCCAGTTAAGATATAACTTCCTTTAGTATAAGGCTGTTAAATAACTGAAGTTAAGAGTGGCAGTGGTTATTGTTCTTAAAATAGGCTCATGTTACACCGCAAAGTTAAGTAAAAGTAGGTGTACTTTCTCTATACAATACTTAATTTGCAAAGAAGTGGTTAAAAGCATTATCCTTTAGTATATTAGAATATGCCTTTGCCTTTATTACGTTATTAGTAATATTAAGTTGCTTATAGTAATTCTTAAAGATATTAAGTTTAATGTTAAAGTTATTATTCTAACCGCTGTATTTGTTGTCTACTGTGATTAACTTTATAAGGGAAATAATATCTCTGGCAGTACGGTCTGCTGGTAAAAGTAAAGGAGGTAAGTTTTAGTGTTGCGTAGGTTATTGTTTAACGTCGTTAAAGTTGCTAACTTATATTTTAACTCCGCCTATCTTTAGTATATATGCTATAAGGTTTAACTTAAATTCTCTATCCTTTAGTATTATTTGTTAAATCTCTAGTATTATCTAAACAATCGGCTCTTCCTCCTAAAGGCATTTATACAGTGCGTCGTTCAGCTTAGGAGGGCGATTTAACTTATATACCTAAACTCCATACTTACGCAGAGCACTTTGTAAATTGCGTAAGTATATCTTGTTAACTTTATTAAATAGCTGTGCCGTCTATTTATTAAAGTCTTCTTTGAATTGCTTCCAGAGATTACTATCTTATAACTATAATTAGTTGTAGACCCAGTATTTATATCTTATAAAAGCATCTCTCTTATCTTTCTTCTTATTTGTAGGATTAAAGCCGTTAGGCCACTAATTCTTGTTCTCTAGCTTTGCTAACCAGTCCGCCATAGCTCGTATTTATTGTATAGGAGGAGGTAAGGAGGGAGGCAGAATCGGTCGCTATAGGGTTTTTGGAGGTATAGAGGGAGGGAAAGTTGTTGGTATAGAGGCCGTATTAAGTTCGTAGGTTGCGATAAACAGTAAGACGCGCAGGTGCCGCGAATACGTAATAGACGCGATATAGAAAGATAAGCACAGGCAGGCCTCTAAATCTTTAAATGCGAATTAAGTTGTAGAAACACGAGTATAGGTAGGCGTCTACTTCTTAACGCGTATTCCCTAGCAAATCTTATATAAGGGTTCTCTGCATAGGCAGGTAGGCCTTTCGTGGTTAATTTCTCTTTAAAATAGTACCGTCTTCTAATCTGTGATCACTGATCAGTGTTAGTAGCACTTCGGTAGCTACGGTATAGCAATTACTTAATTAGTTGTGTTATTGGTGTCTAGAGGGAGAAGAGGTCTATTCTACATATTGGTGGTAACTCTTATGGAGCGCGTATGCGCTAATCCCAAAATGGGAAAGAGTGAATGAAATAGGTCCAAATAATCAGGTTGCAAGCACTATGCCTATTAAGACCCTCCTATAAGTCGCCTTATGTATATACGCATTAGGTTGCATGCACCACGCCTATTAAGACCCTCCTATAAGTCGCCTATAAGTTAACTGTGGGTTGACTATAAGTCGACTGTAAGTTGAATGCCATGGGGCTGTTAAAGCTGGCCTGTGTTTTCGCTGCCTAGAGCTTTGCCCGTGTTTCCACCTCGTTAAGCCGTCTGGTTGCCGTCGCGTCGCTATCGCGTCGCTATCGCTGTACCAGGTCGCGCGTACCACGCCTATTAAGACCCTCTTTTAAGTTACCTAAGTGTACCGGATACCAGATAGGCCCTTATAGAGGGGCCTTAATGAGTTCTTTAGGCAGGGCCTTAATAAGTTCTTTGCGGTGGCCTTGGGGCCTTAACAAGTTTTGTACGAAGTATCTGCGACGCGTTAACCTTAACAAGTTCTTATAAAAGGAGGATTAGCAATATATTAATAATACGCTTCGTAAATTCCTTAATATATTTATTACTGCGTATATTAATAATATCTTAATCTACTTGTCCTTGCTTTCTAAATATTAGAAATACGTTAAAATAGTCCTTAAACGCTTATAAGACGCAGGCTTATAATGTAATATTAAAAAATATAAGTTTTATGCGTCTAAGGTTATATACTTAGGCTTAATTATATTCCGCAACGGAATTAAAATAGACCTTAAGAAAGTTACTGTAATTATAAACTAGGAATAGCATAAGGATATTATACTCGCTAAATGCGAAATTTGAAATAATTAATTGTACTATTAATAGAAGATAGTAGTCCTGAATTCCAAACCTTTACAATTTAAGATACTTAAATTTATACACAACTCCCCTATAGTAGGACATCCTAGCTATATAAAAACTTATAAGATTATTTAACGAGTATATTACTAGCCTATAATGCACGACTATATATAAAAATATGTTTAAGCATATAGGATATGTGTGCGTGGAAAACCCTCTTATATAAAGAAGTAAGGAGTACTTTAACCGCTACCAATCCCAATATAAAGATGGCGCGATATCTTAATTAACTTTATAGTTAACTTGCCTAGTAGTAATAGGTTTACAAATATTATAGTAGTAGTTAACCATCTTACAAAAATATGATATATGATTTCTATAGACTTAATTAATGCGATATCAGTAGCCGAATGTTTCATTAAATACGTCTTTAAGCTATATAGACTTCCTAATGTAATAATATCCAACTATAAAAGCCAGTTCGTTTTAGACTTCTGGCAAGCTCTATATAAACAATTAAGCATTTAAATATAACTCTTAACTATATTTTATCCAGAGATAGATAGCCAAACTAAAATTGCGAACGTGATTATAGAATAATACTTATAAATATACTACTCCTACCTACAAGACGACTGGGGAAAATGGCTACCTTTAGCTAAGTTTACTGCAAATAATACAATAAATGTATTAATAGGCGTGACGCCGTTCTATGCAACCTATGGATAAAACCCTTAACTTAGATTTAAACTATAACCTAAAATTAATATAATAGGACCCATAATTAAACAGATCTAATTAATTAACGCGTACAACTTCGCTAATTAAATAAAGTAGTTAACGGAACTATTATAAAACGAATTAACGTACGCTTAAATGTTATAGAAATGGCATATAAATAAAGGACGAGCTCCCGTATGGGACTTTAAGGAAGGTAATATGGCTTACCTAAGTACACGAAACTTAAAAACTTAACGGCCTTTAAAGAAACTTAATTGGAAATTCACAGGCCTATACTAAATTAAGAAGAAACTGAGCCCATACGCCTATAAGCTTAAACTGCCGACTAAGATGAAAATATACCTAACATTTTACGTAAGCTTGCTGCAACCCTTAAAAGATAATCCTATAACTTACAAAGTGCCATCGCTACCTCCTATAATTATTAACAATAGTAATAGTTCTTACTTTATTAACTTAATTAATAATATGCAATAGAAAACACAATCTAAACGATTTAAACTTCTTATTAAGTGGGAAGGATATAAAACATAAACCTAGGAAACCTACGAATAGCTTAAGGCTAACGCGTCTTCCCTAGTAAAAGAATTCTATAAAGACCATTCTTTGCGGCCTGCTTTAGCTAGATAGATATAATATAAAGGCAAACAACTGCTACCTAACACAAATATATAAAACATAATAGTAGGAAACTCGAATTTAAAAAGAACTTAAAAAGTATTATAACGTTTATAACACGGTTACGTAATACACAAGATATTAAGGAACTTTAACAGCCGGTTAAAGTTATCTAATTAGTTAGATTTGCCTCGCCAAGACCGCCACCCAGCACTAAAATATAACCCGCGATAAATTATAAATTCTTAACTAAGTTAAATTATTTTAAACCTTTAGCTAAAGGAGGAGGTACTATAATAGGACTAGCCTAATTATAATAGGAATGTCTCGGTAAAACACTTAATAAATAAATTCCGAAGCTTTGACCGAATTCTACCAAAATCCGTCGAAGACCGCGTGCGCATGTGCGCACGCATCGACCACCAAGCCCCTGAATATTTAATTATATGATTCTCTCGTTATTCCCTTCTCTTCTTTACGCAACGTCTTGTACTCTGCAAGAGCTATATACCCTTAGATTTAGATAGAATT
>Ga0307507_10002634_pt1 | contig 37067 bp, 31 predicted proteins | sample 7_EM_MG_FD_207223 | JGI IMG/M metagenome (GOLD analysis project Ga0307507, IMG submission 207223) | Populus trichocarpa ectomycorrhiza microbial communities from riparian zone in the Pacific Northwest, United States - 7_EM | ecosystem: Host-associated > Plants > Roots > Unclassified | place...
GAGGTGAATAAATTTTCCTTTTGGCTCTTTTGCTTATCCGAAATCTGAAGTTGGATGCCCGAGCGTTGTGGCGGTTTCAGTTCTTATAGGCCGCCGTATGTGGCTTTTTTTTCGGCACCGCGAACGAAAATCGGGCGACACCCAATATGTAAACTAAGACTCACGTCACTTACCCTTGTGCTCGAGTACATTAATTTTGATCCCAAATTTTCACTTCTAGAAAGAAATAAAACCCTTGGTGGCTAGGCGATATCTCAGCTATTATGAAGCGGTTAGATTCTTATAAAACCTTGACCTTGTTACAGATCTGACTTTTAGGCTTGCGTTATCGTTTTTGGGTGAATTTTTTCGGCGATTTACATGGTAGGATTTTTGGCTGAGAGTGAGGTAGAAATATCATATCCGGCTGCGGGGTGGAGAGACAACTATCGTTTGATCACCTGCTAGCGCGGGAGGACCTACAATGCGAAATTGCTTCTTTTCCCGGCATTCGGAGAAAAAATGGAGAATACATTCTTAAATTGGAAAGCTTCAAAGGGGATAATTGAGAAAGAAAAAAAGAAAAAAATAACCGAGAGATATTTCCAAATTGCTGCTTTCTACTGTAAGATGTGGTATGATTCCCATAGTTAAATTGGCCACCCTGTCAACTATTGGGTACAGGCATCGGGATATCAGTGTATCTATGTAAGAGTAAAGGAGTAAATAAAAGGGGGGTGGGGATTAATATTGTTCAAAGAGTGTGAAAGAACGCAAATGGGCGGAAATTTTACAAAATCTCTATAGACTCTCATTGACCTCATTGAGGAGCATACCATGCTACCGTAAAAACTCTAATAATCGGTCGGTGCTAGTGCTAGAAACACACCAAAATCTGAGGCTCATTGCATCATAAATTAACTTTATTCCGAGCGGGAGTATACAGTCAAGGATAACCCACTGTAGAAAAGGGTGGAGAGCATAGAAAAAATGCCGGTAGAGCGCCTTAAGATACAAAAAAAAAAAAAAAAATACTGGACCTTACCAGAGGAGGCAACTCCAACGACATGGCGCAGGGGCCGATCATTTGGCTTTTAACGGTGGGGAACCCCACGTCCTTGCCATTCAGGTTCTGCTACAAGTTACAGGCATAAAGAACCCGAACACAGGGATGAGGAGCTTGTATGGCAAATTGTCCGTGCGTGTCTGACCGCCCATACAAAATTCGGACTCAAATGTTCGGGTTCTTTATGCCTGTAACTTGTATCACCCGGAGACTGATCTCTTGTTGAAGCTTCCGCAGTGGAAGCTTCAACAAGAGATCACACTGCTACAGACGAGAACATTCCATGAGTGGTAGTTCCGGTAAGGTGGGCGAAATGTGAATTGGATTGTAGTCGCCCGATACACGAGTATTTCCTTCATTGTTGGTAGGGACTCCAATGAGAAGTTCTGTTTTTGTGCGAAGAGGAATAGCATTGCCGAGGCTGACAGGCCGATCGATGCCGGTACAGGGGCATTGGAGATGGTCAAATGAGCAGAAACAAGATAGGTAAGGTCAGGGATAGATTCCTTATCTTGCAGCTATCTCATAACATAAAGTCCGTTGGAATACAGTTTGCCAGCGCAAGGATCTCGAGAAAGTGACGAGAGTTGCCGGACACAATACATGAAAGAAATATCAACCAATCCGCAATAAAACTAGAGATTTCTCGAAGCTCGTCAAATCCCCCCAATGTTTCCTTGTACTTCGAAGACTGCAGAAACGCCAGCGATTCTTTCGGCAGCGGCAAGAATGCGAGCAGATTCGTGTGCTTCGATGGGTCGGTTAGCCCCTTGGCGAAAACTAGAGTAGGATTTGACCATATCTAGCCCCTTGGCCGGAGTGCCAGGGAATTGAGCGGCTGCAGTTGAACTTCATAACCCCGTAGAAAACGGCCTCCTTATTCACTTTGAAGAAGCGGAAAAGTGCTCATAGGTTCCCTGTGCGTCATCCTTCCCTTCAGCAACCTGCTGTGTCATGAACGCCAAAAACCGGCAAAGCGGCTCTGGGAAAGAGGATGGCTCCTCGTCAAGTGCATATTCGTCTGTCGGCGGTGAGTGCGTGCTCGAAGAGCGCGTGATTGGGACAAGGGGACGGAGAGACGATGCAGAATGAGAGGTAGAGACCTGGGTGGTAATTCCTAGTGCACTGTACATGATGAGAATCCCCTGGGACAAAGGGAATCGGTTAGACTTAATGGGGATCCTTTGTAATTAGTAATCAGGGCAACTCACTATGAATTGAGTAGGGAGGGGGCAATCCAGAGACAGTGGACAGCCGGGCAAGATAGAAGTGGTGGCGGGAGGAACCAAAAACAAGCCCCAATGGGAAACTCACGATTGAGGTGAATAAAGTCACCGACAAACGAATTACTATTTCGTAATGAAAGTGGGAAGGGGTTAGAAAGGGCAAAGGCGAGAAAAAGGGGGAGAGAAACAATCGTAATGCACGGCAAGGAGCTCTAGGGGTACCATCCAGTCGTGAAGGAAGGGGATTAAAGAGGATAGTTTGATGATGAGAGGACAATGGGGGAAGTAGGTGATAGGAAAAGTGAGGCGAATCAATTTTGGCGTGAGAAGGATCACGACTAGAGGGGGGGGTGGGTGCTCGAGGGTTCCTACTTGCACACTGCAAAAACTTTCCGGAAATATGAGCTTTCGCTTAGCGTTAAGTTAGGTGGGGCGGCCTGCCCGAGAATTTCGTAAATAAGTCGCGCGCCTGATGAAAATTTGTGTTGGGAGGAAGAGTAGTTAAGGTTTAGGGTTGCTGATTGCACTAATAACTATTGCACCTATTGCTTGGCGCGCCCAACCTTTGAATGCGCCTTATTTACGGAATTCTCCGGTAGTCAAGTGTAAGGGTAAGAATCAATTACCTGGGTCAGGCAGGGATACATTTGGCTGGTAAACCTGAATAACTGTTCCATGACTTCTTGCTTGACTTTGTGCATGGATCAACGGAGGGGTAGGGAGAGGCATCAACCGACTGATCGAATGCCAAGATCTCCGGGTTCTGTCCGATAACCCACCATACCGTAGGGCAGAGATTACCATCTTCCCCTCCAAAAAAAACAAAATTGGGAGCAAAAGCAAAAGCATGTTGTTGCTTTCGCAGCGAATATCTATCTCTGATTACTCGGCTAGCTTACCAGAGCAACTCATTGTTCCAAAGAGACACGACAAAGCCCTCTTTCGTCATATCAAAAAGAGCCCTCAACTCGAGTACGCATACGTGCAGGACTATGCACCCACAAACATCCAACCCTCTAGTGGTAATCAATCCTCCTCACACCAAAATTAATTAATTCATAATTCTTTCCCCACCGGCCCCTCACTTTTTTCTATTACTTACTTCCCCCATCGTACTCTCATCCTCAAGCTATCCTCCTGAATTACCTTCTTTACGACTTTACGGTACCCCTACAGTTCCCTCCTCTACATTGAGAATTTTTCTCGCTCCTTTTTTTCGCCATTGCCCTTTTCGCCCCCTTTGGTCTTTCCTCACGAAACCAGTAATACGTTTGGCAGTAACTCCATTCATCTCATCTTTATTGTGAGTTTCTCATTGGAGCTTTTGTTTTTGTTTCCTCCCACGAACTACTTCTATCTTACCCCGCTGCCTACTCTCCCTGGGTTGCCTCCGCCCTACTCGATCCATAGTGAGTTTTTGTGATAACTGGTTATAAAGGGTCCTCATTAAGCCCAACTGATTGCCTATTTCTCGGGAAATATTCATCATCTACGGTGCACCAGGAACCACCACCGGGGCCTCTACCCCTGAGTTTACATCCTCTTTCCGGCCTTTATTCTCAATCACGAGCCACTCGAGCACGTCCTCTTTACCCCTACTACGCTTAATTATCACGCATCCGAGCTTCGCTAGCGGCTTGCGTCTCAATTGCCACCTCCTATAAACTAATTTGCTCTCGACAAGGAGTCATCCCCGGTCCCCAAGCTTCTTTGCCGGTTTTGGCGTTCGTGGGACCGCAGGTTACAGAAGGGGAGGACGACGAACAGGAAACCTATGAGGACGTTTTACGACTTGTTCTAACTAAATTCGGGGCCCTTTTAGTGTAGAGCTATAAAGTTCATACCATAGCCGTTCAATTACCTGACACTGCTGCTAAAATGCTGGATCTGGTCGGATCCTACTCTAGTGTTCGCTAAGCGGCTAATAGACCCATCAAAAAACACGAGTCTGTTCTCATTCTTGCCGCTGCCGAAAGAATCGTTGGCGTTTATTTAGTCTTCGGAGTATAGGGAACCGTTGAAGAAGATTTAGCGAGCTTCGAGAAATCTTTAGCTTTATTGTGGATTGGTTGATATTTCTTTCGTGTACTGTGTCCGGCTACTCTTGTGACTTTCTCGAGATCCTTGCGCTGGCAAACTGTATTCCAACGGACTTTCTGTTATGAGATAGCTGCAAGATAATGAATCTATCCCTGATCTTACCTATCTTGTTTCTGCTCCTGTGTCCTCCCCCTTAATTGGCCTGAGTCAGCTTTCGCGTTGCTATATAACTTGCAAAATCTTCTCCAAAGAGCCTGGGGAACTCTGAGAAGGAGTTGCAGGCACAGTTGGCCATTCTCAAGGTATCGATGCCGCAGCCACGATCGCATCCCCATCGGCTTGGGATTCTCTCACTATCCTTTATTGGAATCGTTGCTGTTCCCAGCAAACCCACCCCCGCATTTCACTAGCTCCAAGAACCCTACGAGACTCCATCAATGAGGATGAGGACACTCTATCGCCCGTGGTGTCGGTACGAGACTAGCCTCAAGCACAAGTCCAGTACAGCGTTGATATTACCAATACGCATTTGCCTAAAGATAGGCATATCCCCTCTCTTTGATGAATGATTCGACGAACGTAACCGGACCTCCCCAATCCCTTTACGGCCTTAACCTTAGTCTGAGGAAGGTCAAGTTTCCAACAGGATTGCACAACAATGGTGTTCCCCTGCGAAGAAGAAGGCACGCTTCACAAACCCCACCCTGCTTATTTCGGCGCCGTTCGACTCTCCTTATCTCGAGTCTGTGACAAGTGCGAGGATCCTGTCACCTCGACTGGGCCCACTGCTTAATTTGTCTTCCCTTTTTTCCTTTCATATTTATCTGTTTCTGTTTCTAGGTTTTTGTAATTCATTCGGGTGAGATTACGATTTCCCTTCTTATTGCGTATAAATTATGCCGGGGTTGTGAGCTGTATATAGTCTTTCGAATCCATTAGATTACCGATTACGGAGATTATTTTGCGCCAGAATTGATGCGTTGCTATGATATTGATCCCTATCCTTTGGAGTCACTGGATGCACCCTTGCCGACCAAGATACACATCCTACTAGCTAAGCCCTAGCAAGTCGTATCCCAGACTGTCCCTCCCAATTCCCGCAGATCAGGGCCCTGGATATCTCTGACTTTATCATCCCCGCTGCAAGATTTGCCTCCATCGCATTCCTCATAATATGATACCGGCACGATACATCAGCGCCCCCGGATAGCAAGCGACAAGTAAAAAGCTTCCATATTCCCGATCCATCTGAATAAACAAGCATAATCTCCACCCGACCCTACGGCCTCCCTCTTCTCCTAGAGCCTGTAAACTCTATGCTTGAGGCCGGTACACTGCAAATCTACAAGGGAGCTAATACTAATTGACAACCTACGAACCCCCCCCCACGCTTTCATGTGGTTGACTGCTCTCACCTTTCATATTCCGGGCCCCCTCCCCCCCGAGATTATTCAATGACAACGCCCTAGCGCCTTCCTCATACAACATCACTCGGTTGTTCCAAAAGGGCCGAGAGAGGAGGATAAATCCTCCCTCTTATTCAACTGAAAATATCAGTGAGATATTCATTTCTTTGTTTGACATCGCCAAATCTGGCTCCGAGGCTCGAAGCATGCACCACATGGCATCTGCAAGATCAAAGGTTGGACGGTTGCCGCAGTAGGTATGTAGCCAAAGAACACACGCTTGGGCAAATTGGAGCCGCTCCGGTGACCGGATCAATTTCATGTCCGGGAAGTAGTTTCTAATAAACTGGGTGGCAGTGGTACTGGCGTTGCTGCGCCCCGCCCACCACCTGCCTACGCACTTCCTATTACAGTCATCCCTATTGCCGTCCCCAAGCCGGCGGACCAACCGCATGACTTCAGTGTTGATGGCGTTACAGCGGACTTGGGGAGTAGGTATTGGAGTGGCTTGTGGTTAGATTTCCTAGGATACGGATAGAGGGCTCGTGAGACGAACTACATGTCATACTCTTGTTTGGTGGCAGTGGAGCTCGGGTAGCAGATTTGAAGTTTTTCTGGACGAGGATTTGTACGGTATCGCAGGAACTGGGCATTGTTTCTTAAGCAAACGGAGAAATGTATATAAAGAGAGTGTTATAATTTTGGTGACCTGCTGTGCTAACCTCTGGGGGAGATATGGCTCTTAAATACAGAAAAACGATTGAGACTCTTCCGGGAGTCTGCTAACTATAATCATGACATTCATACAGTTTACCACGGCTTCTCGGTTCTGTACATCTCCCCACCTCCCTCCACCGGTCATCACTCCGCTTTCCTTCACTACACTTTTCACTGCTTTCCCCACTTCTGAGTCAGCCCCACTCTTCGCAGTGTTTCCCGCTCTAGGCAGTCTTCCCCGTGAGGTCGACACTACGGTGAGCCTTGCGAGATCGTTCTCGTATTTGCTAAGAAGGGGCGATGTCCGGAGACCATCTAGTGAGCTCCAGTGATTCACAATACCTCCCCTCATCGGTGCTCACTTCCGGTACATTGTTGTATGTATCACCACTGTCGTTTTGGTTCTCGTGTAGGGCCGAAATAGATTGATCAATAAGTCCTAGTCCTAAATTGTGTCTGGTGAATGCAGGCTGTGGAAGAGCTTTGGTGAAGATGTCTGCCGTCATTTTGTCGGTGGGGCAATAGGTAAGTCGAATCCTTTCGTACTCGGCATGTTCCCTTATGAAGTGGTATTGGATGTCGATATGTTTCGTACGGGCATGAAACTCGGGATTCTTTGCTAATGCTATTGCACCTTGGTTGTCGATATAGATGTTCTGTACCTCAGGTAAGTGTTTCCTGCCTCCGATATCATAGAGGATTCCTTGAAGCCACAATGATTCCTTTACTGCTTGCGTTAGGGCCATGTACTCGGCCTCTGTAGACGATAACGCAATTGTGCTTTGTTTCTGACTATTCCAGGAAACAGCAGCACCATTCAGAACAAAGGCATATCCACCGATCGATTTCCTATGATGACTGGAACCCCAATCTGCGTCGGTAAATCCTCCTGGTTTTACTTCTCCCGCATGCCTACCATAATGGAGTCCACGGTTTATAGTGCCGGCTAGGTATCGGAATACTCGCTTTACGGCAGTAAAGTGTACAGGACCGGGGTTTGTACTAAATTGGCTGACTTTGGATACTGCGTAGGCAATATCTCGTCGAGTTCCCAGCATGGCATACATCAGGGAACCAACGGCTGACTGGTAGGTACGTTTCTCGCTTTCGGTTGCTTCGTAGTCGAGGCTGCTTTTCTCCAGGCGGATATGAGGGTCTGCGGGTGTTAGACTAGGATTGCAGTCGCGCATCCCATGATCTTCTAAGATCTTGCCGATATATTTTTGTTGCGAGAGGTAAAGTCGTCTTTGCTCCCTGTTTCGTTGTATTTGGAGACCGAGAAATGAGTGGAGCTCGCCTAGATCTGTCATGTTGAACTCCTGGCATAGCATAGTTCGAATCCAGTCAATCAAATCCTTGCTTGGTGCTGCGAGAACAAAGTCATCGACATATAGTACTAGGATAACTGACTTTTCATAGTTTATAAACAAACTATGATCAGAGTCGCTTCTAACGAAATTATTGCTGATGAAGAAACTGTGGATGCGTCCATACCAGGCACGTGGAGACTGTTTAAGACCGTAAATAGACTTCAGTAGTCGACAAGCCAACGGTCTATGATACTGCCCGGAAGATGGAGGTGCTGGGATGGAGAGACCTTCCGGGATTTCCATATATACAGTCTCGTCAAGTTCGCTGTTTAAGAATGCTGTCTTAACATCCATTCCGTATATCTCCCAAGTATTCACACAGGCAAGAGCTAGCAGAATCCGAATAGTGGTGAACTTAGCGACTGGGGCAAATGTTTCCTGATAGTCTACTCCGATTATCTGGCCATAGCCCTGCGCTACAAGCCGGGCTTTATACCGCCCATCTTCTTTCTTCATAAAAAGCCAGCGACACCCAATCGCTGTTCGGTTAGCGGGTAGCGGCTCTGATACCCAGCTATTATTTTGTGCCAAGGAGCTAAGTTCTGATTCCCATGCTTGTTTCCATTCCGCTTTCTCACAACTGTTTAGCGCATCTGTTAGTGTTTGCGGCTCAAACTCGGTTGCATTCGCCACTAGGGCAAAGTGTGCCCCTGGAGTAACAACTTCTCGCTGGCGATGTCTCCCCGATCTCTGTAACCTGGTTTGTCCTGGTATGTCTACTCCTCTACTCTCCAACTCCTCTTCTGCTGGGTGATGAGTACGCGGATTTCGCTGTTCAGGCACCTGTGGGCGTAGGACTATTGTATCTTGAATATCCATGGCGGAAGAGAAATGGCTCAGGTTTGGTGCAGGGGTAATTGGGTCTAGGTATTGGAAATCTTCGCTCGGGGGCTCACTAACACTCTCTTGTAGGCTTCTTTGCTCAGGCACCCATCCAATTGTCGTCCGTAAAGGTTCTCCACCCTCTCCAACTTGTGATTCATCAATGATGATATCACGAGAGAGGATTATTCGTTTATTGGTGGTATCGTATAGTCGGTATACTTTGGAGCCGGCGTCCTCCTCATATCCTACCAAGATACAACGTACTGACTTAGGATTCAGTTTTTGTCGTTTTTCTTTCGGGATATGTACCCAAGCGGTTGATCCGAACACTCGGAGGTGACCAATGCCAGGCTTTTTTCCAGTCCAGTGTTGCTCTGGAGACATGTCCTCATGACTGCGAGAGGGTATCCGATTGTGGATATGGGCTGCTGTAAGTACTGCCAATCCCCAAATGCTATTCCTGAGTTTTGAGTCCTCTAACATGCATCTTGCATTATCCATAATAGTTCAATTCATTCGTTCAGCGAGTCCGTTCTGGGCTGGGCTATAAGGCGGGCTAATTCTATGTTGAATCCCGGCCTCCGCTAAGTATTTCTTAAATTCCCTATTTAAGTACTCCCCACCGCCATCACTCCGGAGGGATTTGATCCTCTTTCCACTCACTCGCTCTGCTCTCGCCCTGTATGATTGAAATGCCGCAAGTGTTCCATCCTTTGTTCGCAGGAGACAGATGCTGACCCGACCGCTTTTTTCATCCGTAAAGGTGACGAAATATCTCTCACCATTGATGCTTGGAGTCTGCATTGGTCCACAAATATCCGTGTGGACAATACTAAGTAGTTCGCGCGGCTTCTCCCGCGTTTTTGTTTGTGGTTCCTTCTGCTGACGTCCTACTGCGCATATTCCACATATCTTCGCTGTCCCCGTAGGTGTACCACTAACATTTAGATCGGTAACCTTTGTTGAAATATATCCTACAGTACTCTCATCCAGTGTTCTGTGGCCAAGACGTCGCTGCCATATGCCTAGTGTGGCAGTCGAAGACTGATTTGTTGCTAGTCCTAAGTTTGCCTGATTCTGGGAGGATCGCCTACTGTGTGTTCGTTCTGATTCGTGGTTTAGATAGTATAAGTTTCCGTGTCGATGTCCTAGTTCTGTCATTTTGCCCATCTTACTAACAAAACAGCTAGTATTGTTAAATTCAACCCCATACCCAGCATCCACCATCCGCACAACTGATAATAGGCTTGCCCCAATATTCCGAACATGCCACACATCGGTCAATGAGATGGTTCCTCCCTCAGTCGCTATTTGAATATTTCCTCTCCCGTGGGCATGCAGTTTAGTAGCATCGGCTATCGTAATTGATTCCTTATTGCTAACCGGTGTGTAGTTTAAGAATCTTTCTCTTTCCTGAGAACTGTGTTGACTTGCTCCAGATTCTATTATCCAACCGTTCTGTCGAGGATAGCTGGGTTCCTCTGCCAGGAAAGTGAACTCCTTTGTCCTGGCTCCGGTGTGTGCTGATACTTCATCCGCCTTTTTCTTGTAGCATTCTTTCTTCCAATGTCCTATCTTCCCACAGTACTGACACTTGGTACCCGGTGATCCTGTGGTATTTCTTCCTTGTTCTTGGCCTCCCATACCACTGCCAAACGACTCTCGAATCCGCGGACGATATCCTCGCCTTCCTCTCCCTTGATAGCCTCCACGTCCTCCCATACCCCTTGGTACGATTGCTGCTCTGTGGACTGTGAAGGCGGTTTGTGGGGAGTTGCCTTTCTCTTGTCCAGATTGGGTAACTTGGCTAATATGTCTTCGTCCGGATTCTTGAAGAAGTCTCCCTGCCATCGTGTCGAAGGTAACTATATCGCTTCGTGATTGTAGCGCCATAACCAATGGCTCGTACGATTCCGGCAAGCTAAGGGTCCGAATAGTCACTAGCTCACTATTATCCATCCCCCTTCCATCCTGTGAGAGACTTCTTAGCTGATTCGATAATTCTCTAAACTGGTTTAGGTGGTTGGCCATGTCCGCTCCCTCTGTCATCTTCAAAGCCCAGAGACGCTGCATTAATACCATCTTTCTGTTCATGCCAATACCTTGGTGAACCTCCTTCACGGCTGCCCAGGCAGCCTTGGTATTCGTTGCGTCTTGTATATACGGTATTTGGGAGTCCTTTATATTGAGGGTAATGATCGTAAAGGCTTGATCATCTTTGGTGGTACTGACCGTACTGTCCTCGATGGCACCTACTAAGTCCTTTTCCTTAAGAATGCGGATAATTCTAAAGCGCCAAGCATTATAGTTGCTCTGGCCGGTTGCCATGGAGCCATCGAGTTTCTCAATAGACGGTGTGAGCGAGGTCGGGCTCATGTTCGTGTTGCCGCCTCGAGTATTCGTGTTGGAGGTAGAACTCTCTGCCGCTCCGCTACTGGCTGCCGTTGCCGCTGCTGCTGACATTATTGCAGAATTGACTGAATCTCGCTGCTTCTGGATATCGCTCGAAGTACGCGTCGTGTTTGTGAAGTTAGGCGCTCTCCGGGCTCATAACCTGAAGTTTTTCTGGACGAGGATTTGTACGGTATCGCAGGAACTGGGCATTGTTTCTTAAGCAAACGGAGAAATGTATATAAAGAGAGTGTTATAATTTTGGTGACCTGCTGTGCTAACCTCTGGGGGAGATATGGCTCTTAAATACAGAAAAACGATTGAGACTCTTCCGGGAGTCTGCTAACTATAATCATGACATTCATACAGTTTACCACGGCTTCTCGGTTCTGTACATCTCCCCACCTCCCTCCACCGGTCATCACTCCGCTTTCCTTCACTACACTTTTCACTGCTTTCCCCACTTCTGAGTCAGCCCCACTCCTCGCAGTGTTTCCCACTCTAGGCAGTCTTCCCCGTGAGGTCGACACTACGGTGAGCCTTGCGAGATCGTTCTCGTATTCGCTAAGAAGGGGCGATGTCCGGAGACCATCTAGTGAGCTCCGGTGATTCACAATAAGATTCACGATACCTGCCACGTTGGAGACTTTCATCATGACGACGGCCTTGGAGACGGAATTCTGTGAGCTCGGAAATCTCCTCAGTAGGGTAATCGAATTTTGAAAATAGTTACGCTTGATAGACTTCATATATTCTTCCGAAGAAAGGTCACTATCAGCGGTCGAGATAGTGACTGTGTTAAGATTAGTTAGCGGAGCATTAAGCTTATAGGGTTGCTTGGAAGAAACCGGAGAGTAGGTAGATATTACTAAGCGGCTTTCCCAGGTGCAAGTTTGCGGCGGGTTAAGTAGACATTGAGTGCAAAAACAATCCTAAGCGAGTAGGAGTCAGAGCGGAGAGTTTGATTACGTAAGCAGACAGTGGGGGGCATCAGAATCGGCAGTTCCTTCAAATTTTCCTCCCCAAATGCAACCATATGGGCTATCGCTCTTGCTCATTCTTTCGATCTACTACTCTCCTGGTTGTGTCACTTCAAATGGTTTTCTTGGTTTGATTGGCTGAACCGTGGCTAGTGTGGCAACTACCACTTGCTTCGTTGTGTTGTACAAAACCCACCAATGAGCATCTGTTGGGGTAGGGGGCCTGTGCAGGTTGCCTGTTACACCCGCTACTTTGCCGTACCGGGCCACCTGCAGGCTAACTGCGTCCTGGAGCAGTAATTCCAAGAGGGACAAGCATGAAATAATTAAATCCAATAGAATAGACAAAAATAATACAATACCAAAAAAAAGCAAAAGCTACAAGGGGACAAATTAACTATTATACTGTACATGTACTTGGCAAGATTTGCGACAAGCGCCGCCCTGCCTCAACTATTGCGCCTTATCATAACCGGCAACAAGTGGAAAGTAATACAACCTCTGAGTAGAAAAAATGATAAACATACTTATGATACTCTGCAGGATAGCATTATTATGGTAAAAGTAATGTGAGGACAAAAATTGAAAGAATGTGGTGTTACTATTGTTGCGGTAGTAGGCAAAAGTGATGTTGGCAAGGTACTAAGTTAGTTTGAGCAATTATAGGAGACAATTATTGTTCAAATGAGATCATAAGATCACATTTTGGGCTTTGGGGAATATACCCGCCCAAGATCTTTATTGCACTCGATGTATACCCTTTCATTCGCAAAGACTTGTACTGTGGCAATGTTTTAGAGGCAATAAAGGTATCATACGAGTACAAGATTTTGCGCATAACCTGAGCTGCAAATGTTTTATTTCTGAATCAGAAATCCAAGATTTTCTTTACCCTGCAACTCATCATAAAGAACTCGGGCCCCCACTGCCCACCAGGAGAACTGTCTCGTATTAGCCGTCCTGCCTTCTCCCGCATTCCCGTTCTTCCTGAATGTGGAGAGTCACCAGAGATCACTCATGTTTTTCGTATTATTTTCGTATTATTTATTCTTTACGAATTTGTATTATCTTATTATAAACTTTACTACTACTGTACTAGTGTCGGAGTCAATGTTGAACTCGGCTTTACACTTCCTAGAGGCTTTTCTAATTTGAAGGCTGGAGGGGTGTAGGGTCGACACAGGTGACCCGGCGGTCTCATTCACATGGTAGGAAGAGCGGCGTTTGACCTTAAATTTGGGGGAAGATGAATCTGATGTAAGGATGCCGGTGCGGTACTGTCGAGGTTCGGAATTGGATCTCTCAAGACTCCTTTCGCCAGACCCAATGTGAGTAGGCCGGCTGGATTGAGTTTTGTTGCGTGCGAGTTATATCTGGGGAGGTGCTTTGACGCTGTGATATGATGCGGCCACGGAGGACAGACTCCAGTTCTCTGACCGCTAGAGCAGGGGTAGAAATGCCCTCGTCGGTGGAATCGGTGTAGCTCTCATCCTCTTCCTCAGTGTCCTCTTCTGTGTCTTCCTGGCTGGGCTCACTCCTTGCCAGGTGGTCTTCTTATCTAAAATGAATTATTCGTTAGTAAAAGGGGCACTATGCTTGTCCCTCAGCCAAAAAGGGGATAGTAAGGCTCGATCAGGGGTCAAGAGAATATGCAGCGAACCCTATTTTTCGCTGACTGCTCACTGCTCTTTGTGCTGAACCTCACAAAGTTTTGCTGGGAGTTTCTGCCTGAGCCTCTCATAGGTATTTTCAATAGAGTGCTTACGGATGTGAAGACCAAAGCAGAGATGAAAATGGAAATATGTATCCGCGCATGTAACCTGCTCCTGAGTATCGTGAGATTCCCAGAGGGAGATCCCGCGATAAGGTAAGGACAGGGAGGAGAAGCGTCGATGGAAATGTCTACAAGAGATACAACAAAGGTTAGGAACTGGTAGAGTGACTGTTCAACTTAGTATATTTAAAGTGAGGGTTACTGTGAGGCTTGAGAGTTTGAATCTTTAAGGGTTCGGGAGGTCTTTAAATACAAATATATCATAACCAATATCCGGTCCAGATGAGAATGCTAAGCTACACTAAGGTAGAAGCGAAAACAAATAAGTCCTAAAAGAAAGGTGTAGATGCGACAGGATATAAGTAACAAAACAATCAATCGAATCAAGCAGGTAAAGAATCGCTACTACTGTACTAAACCAGTAATCGATAGTAGGAAGCATATGGTTTCCAGATAGGTTACAAGACACGAAATGTAGTAATAAGAGAACTAAGGAAAGTACTACCTAATAGGAAACTATAACAATAGGGAAGGTACAAGGTAAAAAGTGATTTGTTACTGGGAAATCATAATAGGCAATATTCAATGTGAGGTCAAGGAATAATAGCAATACGAGTAGATTCCATTACATTCCCCTTAACAGGAAAAGATATAAATAAAATGTACTTGAATTCCGTTAGGTTGCCAATGCGGAGTTGTCAAGTGAAGGAAGGTGGCAATTGGTTTCAGATTCAGACTAGTCATACTCTTGTATAGGTGTCGAGAATCCTTCAGGATCAAGCTCTGGCAATAGAAGGATTCATTCAGGTGTCTGGACTCTCCAAGCAGACCAACATTCATTATGAATCTAGGGGGTGTGGAAGGGAATTGTTTTGCTATAGGTGCCAAACCAGTAAGTTCTAAGAGCAGTACTAGCTCCTTGAAGGATATCAAGAGGCTCCAAAGTAGCCTCAATTTCATGATCACCGTTCCAATGGATTAGGAATCGGCATTTCTTTCGATAGATTGGGTCTTTGAGAACAGTTTCAACTTCTCATTCTTCGTGTCGTAAGACATCAATGGGGACTGGTTCTTTGGAGCTGGGTTCGGGGGAGGCCAGGGAAAGATTTGAGGTCTGGTGAAAGGTAGATTCGAGGGGGGCTGTCATGAATCCAAGGGTGGATATCTTGCATGATGGAAGGGAGGCTGAGCAGTAGATATTTGTGGATCAGGTCCTTCGGAGACTAAAAATGCTCCTATCGAGAGTCAAAACTAGTTTGCGGTTTCGGCCAATGTTGTGTACATAGGGTTCGCATCTACGGATAACTTCAGTTCTGCCTGGGGTAATGGGTGGTCCTCGTATGCATGCTTGCTTGCGGGTATTTGTCCTGCGAGCTCTTGCTTTCTGGAGGGCGGTTCTGGGGAGTTCCTGGTTTTTCATGATTTGAGAAGCTATGTCATCAGTAGAAGGGACGGTAGTAGAGGGATTTTGACACTAGGGTGGAGGTTGATATTCCGGCCAAATGTAATTTGGAATGGTGAGAGTTGAGATCAATCCCCTGGACCAGCATTGAAAACTGTTTGAACATGTATAAAGTGGCGAGTCAATTCGGTACCTTTGGAGTTTACGAAATTTCGGACCCTTGCGTGAATGGTTCTAATTCTGTGTTCTGTTTGGCCAATGATCCGGTGGTTATAGGCAGTACCTATCTTGAAATTAATTTTTATATTAGCCATGAATGGCATCCACATTCGGGAGGTGAACTTGGAGTCTGTATCTTAAATAATTGAGATAGGAAGACCATGGAGTGAGAAGATATGTTGAATGGGCAGATTAGCAGTTTCGACTCCTGTGATATTCCGGAAGCATGCTATTAGGTAAGTGAACCCAGTAAAGCGATCCACTACAACTAAGATTTGTTCTTTCTTATTGTTGATGGGTAAGGGTCCTGACTACTCTATTGCAATCGAAGCGAAGAGTTCTCTGGGGACCGATAGAGGAGTCACACAGCAGTCAGGGAGGCTAGTAGGTTGCTTTTTCATCTTCCAAAGGTGACATCTACAAATATCGTATTTGAAATCACTTCTCATGGACGTCCAATGGAACTGTGTGGAGACCAATTGGAAGCACTTGTGTGCTACCAGATGGGCCATCCGGTCATGGGGGATGGGAAGTATTTTGCTCCTGATATTGGTCTCTTCATAGGCGGCTTCCTAGGGAACATATGGACAGTCTCGACTGTCATCCTCATGTCTTTTAAGACAAAGTCCGTCAATCAGGAGCCAACTAGGATGCTCGAGCTTCTTGCAGACAAGGTTATAGAGAGGATCAGAGACTCTGCCTTTGCAAAGGCTATTATACCACTTGTCTTTGAGGTATAAGGGGAGCAGGAAGTCGCGGATATCAAGGGCGATGGAGGGCTGGTTAGGGAAAGGGTGATTATAATTGACAGGGGGATCAGGGACGGGCAAGTCTTCTTCCTGAGCGGCACAGTTAGCGTATGGTCCATCATTTTGGTTGATTATAGTAGGGAAGACTGGATATCGATCATCATCAGTGAAAGTGGGAGGAATAGCCAATCGATCATGAGCCCTTCACTTTGCGTGGCCAGGAGTAATGAAACATGAGATGAAATAGAGGGGGCTAGAGGCAGGAATGTGGTGAGGTCCAGAGGGGTAGTAGTGGCAGTCTTTTCTTTCCATATGGGATTCACATTCCTCCTATACACACTGTGCCCAGTGTTTGGCTATATATCCTGTAGCCATAAGAAATTGTTCCAACTCATCTCTGGGAGAAGTGGAAGGGGTAAAAGATGCCGTAGTGTTTTATCCTGAGTAGGCGAGGGCAATTGACTCCCGTTAGATACTAGAGTCATGAATTTTTCCAAAGTAGTTGGTAATAAAGTTAAGGCGTAATGATGTTACATCTGGTTTGAAGGGCTATGAACTCATGAGGCAATTGCAGTAAGCCGTGACTGAGCTGCTTCAATCCGAATGCTGGTTTTGGTAGGGTCATGAGGATATCCTGGGCTGCTGGCTTTTTTGCTCTGCACGGCATCGATACCTTTTTCAAGGGTGGTTGTCATCTGATGAAGTCCTTGTTCAAAAGGACCTGGGTGGTGAATGTTTTCCTTCGCTGTAGACGAGGGGGGGATAGAGACACGTTCAACGTGCATCAGGGATGAATGTGGGGGTATAGAAAAGGGGTAAAAAGGTGTTGGGGAGGAGCAAGATGGTTCTCTAACAGGATCCAGAATGTGAGCGAGGTGCAGTTTGGGTTTGACACTGGTTGTCATGGCGGAATGGTGTCCTTATATTACTCTCTTCGCAGTAAAATCAACGAGGCTCATGCCAGCCCTTGCTTCTTGTTCCTCATAGATCCTTGAGAGGCCTTCTGCAAGGACAATATCCTGTCCTGGTCCGTGTATGATGTCGATATCGTAAGATAGGAGGAAGATTCTCCATTTTCGCTAGTGGTAAGGGAGATTTGTCCATGACAGGAAGAATAAAAGCGCTTCGTTGGCCGTTACCATAGTGAACTTGGTACAATCAAGCCTGGGGTGAAAGAACTGGACTGCATCCACTATAGCAAGGACTTCTAATTTATCCTCACGATAGTGCAGCTGACTTGTTGCCAATTTGATCTATGGAATACTGGAGGGTGACCTTGCTCAGGTGAGTGTCGTTGGCCTATCCATGCGTCTGCTCCAACTTTAGAAGTATCGGTGAAGTGGTAAATTGTGTGGCGTAATTGATAGTCAATTGGGCGGACTGTTGTAATATTTTTGACTAGGTGTTTGACATGTTGGAACGCTTCTTCATGCAGGGGTCTCTATTCAAATCCCCTTTGGGAGAGCAGATCCGATAGTGGGGTGCTAGCAGTAGTCAGATGGGGTCGGAATTATGCATGATATATTACAACACCAATAAAATTTTGTAATTCATTTTTCAATTCTCTACTGGTGCCAGTCCTGCTATTCAAGTATTTTCTCAGAATCTGAATGGATTCCTTGGTCATCTATAACATGTCCTGACGGGGGTTGCCTGTCGGTGAAGAACTTGCATTTGTCTGGGGAGTGTCTAATGTGGTGGTCCTGTAATCTCTGATGGACGAGGCGGATATCGCCAAAAATAGTTTTCAAAAGGGTCTGAGAAGATTGTAATATTGTCACAAACGGTGGCTAAGCAAGGCAGACTCTCACATGACTAATAATTATTAGTAATTGGTTTGTTATCTTTCACGCTATGAGATCAGTTGACTCATTGGATTGTACACGAAGATGCAATAGCTTGTCATTAGTTTATTGTTATTGGTTGTTATTTGACATGAGTCACGTTGGAGATCATGTGGTTGATGTATCTCGCACATAACTCCTAGTTCGGAGTCATGGGTCTCGCTCATGGAACTCCGTTATGGCCCATGACGTGTTTTAGTGATTTTGATTGGTTGAGAGATATGGCCCAGCCCACTCGTACAAGTCACCTGATTGACTTCACACTATGACACACGATGAGTCATGAGTCGCCTGACCTGCAGGTATGACGCACAAAGGATTAGGGTTGATGGATGAACCCCTAAATAGGAGCACCTCGGGGCATGGGATTTGAATTCTTCTCGCAACTATATAAGTAGTTTATAGACTGCACTTTGAATACAAGATTCTTAATCTATCCCGCTATCGGGAAACCAAGACACAACTGTCTGATATCAGCCTGGCGATCAAGGTTGCTAGATCGCAGTGAGAGTCCTTAGCCATCGCAACTGCTATTGGGCTAAGGGAAGTGATCGTTAACGTACTATGGGTTACCTGCTGCAAGTATCACTCGGGCCGAGGTGCTGGTCACAGAGGGTTGCGTCAACCCAGCAGCATTTAACAAACAGCCAAATTGGAGACCAACAATGAAAACGACATTGAGCCCATAGCGCAAAATCTCCATCTTTCATCACTAGTAGTAGGATTGGAAACAGCATTGATAGAAGAGAGGGCACCAAGCCCGACAACACCGGAGCCACTATCACCAAGTGGATCACAAGAACCAGAGAAACGAGGAAAGACACAGCGAAACACGATGGCGGCTAAAACAGAACAAGAGGAAGCTACACCCTCCAATACAACACCGGACTTAAATCTGAAACAGCTGAGTGGGATCATCACAGCTGTAGGCTGAGAAACCACAAGGCCCAAGGCGATGGAACCAGAGGTTTACTCAGGAGAGCGACAGAAACTTTGAGGCTGGCTGGCCCAACCAATAGTATACAACAAAATGGTAGGACGACAGGAGAGCCACAATGAAGAAAAATACCTATATGCGACCAGCCTCCTGATGGATGATGCGGGAAGCTGTATAACACCATATGCATGCGAACAAATCACCCCAACATGGAACGACTGGGCGGGATTCAAAAAGGCACTACAACAGCAATTTGGCGTAATCGACGCCAATGGAGAATCAAGCATCAAACTCAAGATCATGAAACAACACAAACGACCAGTCACGGAATACTGGAAGGAATTCCGCCCAGTGGCAAGCGAAGCAGGAATGGACGCCTCGACAGGGTGAGAACGGCTCCAGTCGGAATGAACACAGAATTCTAAAACGCCTCGGGAGCCAGCAACGACAATACCGAAAGCTCAGACATGCTATCCCAAAGTCCAATCAGGGAAGAAACAAAGTCGGCAAGGGTTAGCCATATTGAAGGAGTAACAATAAAGTGCCCACCGGAACCCCATCACACCAGTAAACCCTGTCGGGTCATATCGACCGACAAATAATGAGAATAACAACTATGGGGACCCCATGGAATTCAATGCTAGAAGGAAACGACCAAGATTAGATATCTTGAGAGAAGAATTCCTAAGCAGGATTCCAAAACACTAAGGTCTCAAATGCGCACAACTCAGACAATTAGCCAGGAACTGCTCGTGGAAGAATGGATCCAAACGACAAAACATAGAATCCAGAAGCTGGCAACTGAAAAAGAAGTGGGCCCCTTGGCAGACTAGATCCAAGATCCGGGAAACAGACATCGAGAAGGCACTAGCAAAGTCGGGAAATTACGACTCTCCCTGGTAAGACATGGTCTCAGGGGGGGACCTATAGGGAAACCCATCATCATGCAAAACTACGACGGGGTAGTCAACTATATAGAAATCCTCGAAAATGATACGGACCATATCACAGTAAAAATATAACTACAAGCAGCTAAAGTTTGTCACACTCAACTCAATGATTGACTAAGGAGCAATAGAAGACTTCATTGATAAGCAAGTCTCCGACAAGCACGGGATCAAGGTCATCACAGCAAAAAGCCCAGGAGGGATGTACCTTGTGGAAGGAAAGACAAGCGCTCTGGGCGCTGTTAACCATATGACGAGGGTAGGTATGCACATTAGTAACCATCGGGAATTGGCGACCTTCCAATCGGCAAACCTCCGGAACCAGGAGGTCATCCTCTGGATGCCAGGGTTATGAGATCACTACCCAACAATCGATTGGAGGGACAAAAGGATCACATTCAACCGCTGACGATGTACAACTTGGTGTCTTAAAGGTTTGCCAGTTGCCTATGCGATACTCGAAGAATAATTCCTGGAAGCCAAACTCATCACTATGTTCTCCAAGTCACAGGTCAAGGAAGACCACAGCGCCAGTGACCCGGGCGTCAGAGTCAAGGAGCTATAAGCAGAGGCGAGAGTGGACATGAAAGGATCTGCCGAGGCGGCAGCACACAACCTGTAGGCAAACAAAGTGTAAACTGCTCCTGAGTATCGCGAGATGCCCTCTGGCAGATCTGGCCATACATTAAGGACAGGGAGGAGAAGCATCGCTCGAAATTGTGACAGGAGATATAACAAAGGTTATGGACCATGGAATGCCAGTTCAACTTAGTATATTAGAGTGAGGGTTGCGGTGAGATGTCAGAGTTCGACTACTTCAGGCATCTCAAGATTTTTAAATACATATAATAATAACAAATATCATCTCCAAACGGGAATGCTAAGCTGCGCTAAGGTAGAAGCGAAAACAACCAAGTCCTAAAACAATGCAGTAGTTGTGACAGAATATAACTAAGAAAACAAGTAATGGAATGAAACAAGCAAAGGAGCGCTACTCATGTACTAAACCAGTAATACCTAGTAGGAAGCATAGGCTTTCCCAATTGGGTACAACGAACGAAAGATAATGATAAGCGAACAAAAGAAAGTACTCTGTAATAGGAAACTATAAGAATAGGGAAGGTACCAGGTAGGGGATAATTCACTAGTGGGGACATCCTAGGAGGCAATATTCAACGACATGTTAATGAGTAGTAGCAACAATAGTAGATTCCGTTATATTCCCTGTAACAGAGAAAAATAAATGAAAGGCACTTAAAATCTCTCAGGTTTCCAATTCAGTCTCGGCAAGTGAGGGAAGGGGGTAAGAGGTTTCAGGTTCAGAGTAGTCTGAGTCTTGGATAGCTGTCCAGAATCCGTCATGATCAAGTTCTCGAGATTGAGGGATGTATCCAGTTGTTTGGACTGTCCGAGGGGAGCACCATTCGTGATTTGTCCAGGGCAGGGGGAAGGAAATCATCTGCTTATAGGTTACGTTATCAAACGAGTAAGTTGTAAGAGCTGTACTGGCTCCTTCAAGGACAACGAGAGGCTGGAAACTACTCTCGATTCCATCATAGCCTTTCCAATGGATTAGGAATTGGCGTTTCTTTCAATAAATTCGATTTTTGAGAATCTTTTCAACTTGTCCTTCTTCTTGTCCTGAGGTATCAATGCTGACTGGTTCGTTGGACCTTGGTTCAGTGAGCCCTGGGGAAGCTTTGAGGCCTGGTCTGCGGTAGATTCGAAGGTGGCTGCGATGAATCCAAGAGTGGATGGCTTGCATCGTGGCAGGGAGGTTGAGGTTGTAGTTATTGTATTGGTCACGTACTTCGGAGACTGAGAAGTGTCTCAACCAAGATCCAACTAGTTTGTGGTTTCGTGCAATCTTCTATACATACAGTTCGGCTCTGGGGGTAACTTCACTTTTGCTTGGTGTAATGAATGGTCCTTCTGTCCGTCATTCCTGACTAGCGCTTGTCAGGCAGGGTCTTGCTTTCTGGTGGCCAGTTCTGGCAAGCTGCTGTTTTTTCCTGATGTGAGAGCCTATAGTATCAGCAGAGTCGACTGCAGTAGGGAGGATTTTGACACTAGGGAGGAGGTTGATAATTCGTTCAAACGTAGTTTCAAATGTTGAGAGCCCAGATGAATAGCCAGGAGCAACAGTGATAGCTGTTTGAACATGGGGAAGATGGCGAGTCCACTGGGGGCTTTTTGGGTTAACGCAATTGTGGAGACATTGACGTAATGTGGTGATTCTGCTTTCTGTTTGGCCATTGTGCTAGTGATGATAAGCGGTAGCCATGTTGAGCTCAATTTTTGTATTTGCCATGAATTGCATCCAGAAGCGGGAGGTGAACTTGGGGTCCCTATCTGAGACGATAGAAGTAGAGAAACCATGGATTGAGAAGATTGGTTCAATGAGGAGGTTAGCCGTCTCAACTGCGGTGATGTTCTGGGAGCCTGGGATAAGGTAGGTGAACCCAGTAAAGCAATCGAACAAAACTAAGATGAGTTCCTTCTTGTTGTTCCCTGGGAAGGGTCCTGCAAGGTCTATTGTAATGAAAGAGAAAGGTTCTCTGGAGACATGGAGAGTGTTCACAACTCCGTTAGGGAAGGTAGTAGGTTGCTTGTTCATCTGGCAAATATGACATTGGTGAATAACGTTTTTCAAATCACTTCTTATGGACATCCAATCGAAATCTTTCCAGGGGTATGTGAAGCATTGGTGTGCTCCCATATAGGCCATGGGTTCATGGGTGATTCTCATGATTTCGATTCTGATATTGGTTTCTTCATAGACTGCTTCATAGGGAATATATGGACAGTCTCGACACTCATGCTCCCCTCTTTTGAGAACAAGTCCATCCCGAAGGATCCAACTCGGATGGTTGGGGCCGTTGCTGACCATGTTATAGAGAGGACGAGAGGCTTGGGCTTTTCAAATGGTGTTATACCACTTGCCTTTGAGGTGTTCGCAGAGCTGGACGGCACTAATATCAAGGGCTCTGGAGTGCTGGTCAGGGACAGAGTCGTCGTAATCGACAGGGGCATGAGGGACCGGTAAGTCTTCTTCCTAGGCGTCATGGTTTTAGGATGGTCCATCGTCCAGGTTGATTATTCTGTAAAGGACTATATATCCATCATCATCGGTGAAGACGGGAGCGATAGCCCATCGATCATCATATCTTCGCTTAGAGTGGGGGGAAGTAATGAAGCAGGAGGTGGAATAGAGAGGGCTAGACGCAGGGCAGATGGTGAGGTCCAAAGGGGTAGTAGTCGCGGTCTTTTCCTTCCATATGAGATTCACATTTCTCCCAAACACACGGATCCCAGCTTTTGGCTCTCTGTTCTGTGGACATAAAATATCGTTGCAACTCGTCTCAGGGAGGCTTGGAAGGGTCAACAGATTGGGTAGTTTCGTATCATGGGCTGGCGAGGAGGATGGATTCCAGTGTGTTAATTGAGTCATGAATCCTGCCAAAGGAGTTGGTGATAGTGTCAAGGCATAAAGACTCTTTCATCTGCTTTAAAGGGCTGGGAATTCTTGACACAAGTGCAGCAAGCAGTGTCTGAGCTGCTTGTATGAGAATCCTGGTTTTGGTAGGTTCATGAGGCTGTCCTTGGGTGCTGGATTTGTAGCTCCGGATGACGTCGATACCTTTTTCAAAGGTGGTTGCCATCTTATGATGTCCGTGTTCCAAAGGACCTCAGTGGGGATCGTTTTCCTTCTCCTTCGGCCAGGCTGGGATGGGGACATTTTTACCGCTTTACATTGATAGAGGTTGGGGTATGGCACGGGGGTCAAGAGGTGTTGGTGAGAAGAGACAAAGTTTGTTAACAGGATCCAGAGTGCGAGTGAGGTTGAGGTTGTGTTTCTCCCTACTTGTCATGGCGGAATGGCATCCCTTTATACCTTCCTTGCTAACAGGGTTAACAAGGAACATCTCTGTGCTTGCTCCTCCTTCCTCATATATCCTTGAGAGGGTCTCTGCAAGGAGTGTATCCTTTGCTGGTCTCTGAATGATGATGAAATTGTAAGATTTGAGCAATATTCACCATCTTATCTGGCGGTAAGGGAGATTTCTTTGTGATAGGAAGAATTTTAGCCCTTTGTTGTCCATTACGGCAGTGAACCTGGTACCATAAAGCATGGGGTGAAATGACTAGACTCCAACCACTATAGTGAGGAGTTCCAGTTCATGCACAGGAGAGAGCAGCTAACTTGTTGCAAATTTTCGGCTATTGAATGCTGCAAGTGTGAGCTTGCTCAGGTGATGGTCGTTGGCCTATCCATGCGGCTGCTCCAACTTTAAAAGCATCAGGGACAAGGGAAATTGGGTGGCGTGATTGATAGTCAATTGGGTAGGGTGTGATAATCTCTGTCGCGAGGTGTTTGACTTGTTGGAACGCTTCTTAATGCAGGGGGCTCCATTCAAAATCTTCCTGGGAAATCAAATCTGATAGTGGCTGCTAGCAGCAGAGTGGTGTATTAGGAATTGTGCATCATATATTGGAATACCAATACAAGTTTGTTGTTCATTTTTGGATTTTGGGGTGTCCTAGTCCCGGATTCCTCGTATTGTCTCAGGATCTGCATGGATTCCTTAGTCGTCTATGAGATCTCCTAACAGTGGTAGCCTATCGGGGAACAAATTGCATTTGGATAGGCAAGCACTAATGTGGTGCTTCTGGAATTTCCTACATACCTGGCGGATATCGCGAACCTGGTTTCCAAAAGTCTCTGAGAAGATTGTCATGTCATCTTAGTGTGCTTAAACTGTATTTCCCATGAGTCCATCAAGGCCATACTCCCCAAGTCGCATAGCGGTGGAGGGAGCATTGGTATCACCTTGCAGCATTATGTTGAATGCAAAAGTTCCAAATAGGGTTTTAATTCTGCTAAGGGTTTGATTATCAGGGAATACATGAATTTGGAAGTCGTAGTTTGATAGATCAATTGTGGATTGGTACTTCGCTCCGGCCACCGTCCTGATAATTCTGGACTAATAGGGAATAGTGCTATTGTTGTTCATTCTGATACCGTTTATGCGTACTAGGTCTCCTAGGAGTCTAATTTCGCCGTTCGGTTTGAGTTGATGGAACGTGTTGGGAGGGTTATCGGCTTCGCAAGGGGAGATGATATTTTTCGCAGTCCACTTCACAATAATTTGTCTCTATGCAGGGAGGATCTTATTAGGGACACTGAATATTTTGGGACTTGGTGCCGTTTTCCCTTTGATGAGATTAAGGTGGTGGTGAATCTACGGCAAGGGTTGTAGTTCCGTGATTTTCTTGGCTGGGAAGATGTCAGGAAACTCGGGGATGAAGTCGTGGCTATCCGAGTCTGTCATAGTGGAGAACCAGAAGTTGTTTCCTTTCCGGCAAGTGGGGGCAATTCCTTTTTTTGAGAATGAAATGATGCAGTTTCCACAATTAATTGTAGTCTGATGGGTGGTAAGGTAAAACATTCCTAGCAATTTGTCATAGTTGGCTAAAGAACATAGCAGAGTATGAGTAATATCACCGGATTCATCCCCTACTTGGCTGAGTGGTTCGGATTTGTAGTTTAGGGTAGAGTGGGATTCTTGGACTGCCATCTTTAGACTGATAGAGGTATTGAGGCCTTTGGGAGGGATTTGGATAGTAGATCCGAATTCTCCTGAAAGGAGGTGGTCTCCTACCCGTCCTGTGGCGAAAATGGCCTCGACCATGAGTCCGTTGACTGTAATGTAGGCTTCGAGGGCTTTTTTTTCATTTACAGATGGTCCTCCATGGTTGGAGGTGTTGTTAACTTCAATTATATGGTTGGTTTCTCCCTGTCTATGGTAGTAACAGTGAGGTTTTCCTCTTTTGTCAGTTGCTCTTCTTCTTCCGTTTCCTCTGTAGTTGCACCCTTGATGCTCATTTTGGTTTCTTGGCTTTTGTTAACAATCACTGGCGAAGTGTTGTATCTTTCCCCCATAGGAGCATGCGCATTGTCTCTTGCGTCTTTCTTGCTCAGGAGGCGGTACCTTATTGTACTGGGAGATAGTATTGGAGGATCGTTGGTGGTGTCCTTGGATGTTATCTCTGGTATCTTTGGGTCCGGGCAGGGTGACTGCCTTCGATCCTGCATCGGTGTGTTCATTCCTGGTACCATAGAGTCATATGGGCTGCGTGATAGCGTCCCTTGTCTCAGCAATCTCAACTAACTTATCGAAAGATCTGTCTGAAGTGATATGGGATTTGACATCTCACTTGAGTTTGATGTCCATTCCATCTAGAAGTCCTTGTTTTGCTGTATATTCTGAAATCATTCTTGGGGGTAAGCTGTTTCTGAGCGTTTCAAGAGTCATAACTGTGTCTGTTATCTGCTCAGTTTTCCCATTGTTAATTTGCTCTACTGCAAGCCATCATTCATGGATTTTGTCTATGGATTTAGAAAGTAGGAAATATCCTTCAATTTTGCGTTTGAGTCCATTAACGGTGTTGGCTCCTGGGCTATTGTCATATTGACTGAATTTGTCTAGGGTCTTTTCTCTTCAGTGTGCTCCATAGTACTGGAAGACTTCGGGGTCTGTATCTTGGATTTTAAAGCTGGACATGTATTGATGAACCGCGTTGAACCATCACTTGATTCCTAATAAATTATGGTCTTTTCCTTCTCCAGGCTAGGAAAATGGTGCTGGGCATTTGGGGCGCCTAATACCATTGGGTTCCACTAATATAGAGGCTTATTGCGGACTTCGTGGTGCAGAGGAATTAGCAGGCGGTGGTGGCGCTAGGTCTCCACTTGCCTTTCTTGATAGAGGTGCATTTGGGGATACAGGTGGTGCTGGTCCTTGTTGATCAGGGCTGTCTGAGCCTGAATCTTAGGCTGGGTCTGGCCTGGGACCTCCTTCCTGATGCAGTTGATCTTGGTCAAGTGTTTCTTCAATGTCTTGGCATTCTGGGGTTTTGCTTTCTTCTAGGTCTTGGGGATTTTGAGAATTTTGTCGTCGGTTCTGATCTTCACAACTTGATTCGTATGCTGAAGAGTCCTCGTCTTGGGCTCAGGCTCGAGATGGAGCTGGTTCAGGTGGTGAGACTGCCTGCTTGAGTTGAGCCCCAGGTTTTTGACTCGAATTGGGATCCTCATGGCACTGCAGGAGCTTTGGCCAAGTGCCCTGTTTTGACTTGTAGATGGAAAATGGTTGCAATGCCTGATGAGCAGGTCTTGCCAGGAGTCCGCTCTTGGCCTTTGATGGAACCAGGAGAGGTACCCGTATTGAAGGGTAAAAGAAGAAGAAGGGTGATCAGTCCTCGGCCAAATATCAAAGATTCTACTTAGGTTTTGTCAAAAGATGTAACCTGCTCCTGAGTATCGCCAGATTCACAGTGGCAGATTCGGCGATACTGGAAGGACAGGGAGGAGAAGGGGCGAGAGAAATGTCGAGAAGAGATAGAACAAAGGTTGTGGACTAGTAGGGTGACCGCTCAACTTAGTATATTTGAGTGAAGGTTCCTGTAAGACTTGAAAGTTCGAATCTTCAAGGTATCTGGACCTCATTAGATATAAATAAAGGATAACCAATATCATGTCCCAACGAGAATGCTAACCTACGCTATGGTCGGAGCTAAAACAACTAAGTCCTGAAACAATGGTGTAGATGAGACCGAATATAACTAACAACCCAAGTAATAGAATCAAACAACTGAAGAAGCGCTACTAAGATTCTAAACCAGTAATACATAGTAGGAAGCATTCGATTACACAATTGGGTACAAGGAACGAAAGGTAATAATAAGCGAACAAAGTCAAGTACTTCCTAATAGGAAACTATGACAATAGGAAAGGTCCAAGGTAGGGAATAATTCATTATTTGGGAAATTCTGATAGTAAATATTCAACGTCATGTCAGTGGCTAGTAGCAACACTAGTCGATTCCATTACACAAAGCAACCAACGTTCTTGACAGACGCCAAGCCCGTGTTGGAACTGGAATGGCAATTGTACTCTCTCACAACACCCGTGGACAAATCGAAACCTGTAGCATTATAGTCGTACAATACCAACTCAGGATAACTACGGGTCTGATCGATGCCAATTACAGTGGCGAACTGAATGTGGTCCTGGCCAATCTGCATGACCAACCGTACCGAGTGGAAAAGGGGGACCGGATCGCACACCTGATCATTGAAAAGATCAACATCAGGGAACTACAAGGAGTCGCCCAGTTTGAGGACACCAAGAGAGGGGCTCAAGGGTTCTGGAAGTCCAACACCACCATGGACCAAGAGGTCAAGGGCCAGAGGCCCAAATCAGAGATGAAAATTAACAAAATATTGGAAAGAGCTTGCGGAGAGTTCGACCGACGAGGAGACATGACGGGAAACCCAAGATGGGACGAAGTCGACAATCAAATTCCGCTGGAAGCTATCAACTTTAGAACAGAGCTGGCGATTAAAAACAAAAAAAAGTAACGAATACCAAGAGGTGGGGGACGCTGTCTCTCAAGAATATCCTCCACTGCTAGATGTATTGAAAAAAGGAGCAAAAAGAATAGTACAGGCGTATCGACCATGTATCCACCTGGGAATCGACCATGAGCAAGGGAAAAGGTACCACTCAAGAAAATATAGACTCTTAGTTACGACAAATTGGAGGAGCACCAGTGATATATTAAACAGAACGAGAACAGACGATTGAGTCGAAGAATGAAGTCTGGCATGGCTTCACCAATCAGGTTTGTCAACAAACAAGATGGCAAACTCAGGCTATGGGACGATTATCGATAACTGAATGAAGTTACAAAAATTGGTAGACACCTCCCACCCCTCATGAGCGACGCCCTGGATATGCGGGGTGCAGCCTAGTACTTCACCAACCTGGACATGAAGGACGCCGACCACAACCTTCAAATCAGGGAAGATAACGAAAGGAAAACCAGCTTTTGAACAAAAATAGGAAGATAGAAATATCTAGTCAATCCATTTGGATTATGCAACGCACCAGCAGGGTTCAAACAATGGTTCAATGCGGTCCTTATTGAATATGTCAACATATGTTGCATTGTGTATCTGGATGACAGACTCATCTATTCGGACACACTAAAAGAACTCCCAAAAGAGAGCAGCAATATTCTCAAAGCAATACGCGATATCGAGTATGAAGGTCAAACTATCCAAATGGGAATTCCACCAAAGCGAAACAGAATACCTAGGCTTTATCATGGACAAGAAGGGGTCAAGACTGACCTAGTCAGGACACAGGCCATCTGGGACAGGAAAACCCGCAAAAATAAGAAGAAAATACTGTCTTTGCAAAGGTGCTGCAACTTCTACAGGCGATTTATAGAAGGTTTCAGCCGGACGGCCAAACCACTATACGCGAGAACAACAAAGGTATGCATCGACAATTTGGAATGGCGAGACAAGCAACCACAAACTTTCCACAAACTGAGAACACAGCTCACCACGGTACCAGGAGTGGTTTATATTAATTTCTATGCATTAGTTAATATCGAAATAGGCACTTCAAAACACGTCTATTAAGGGATAATATCACCACTATGCTAGGACGGAAAATGGAGACCAGTGACATACTGATGCAAGACAATATCGGACGCCCAATGCAACTAGGACAAAAACGACAAAGAACTATTGGCAATAGTCCAGGCATTTCACGAATGGAAATGATATACTAGGGGGAGCCCCGAGCCGGTGCGAGTCCTCACTAACCACAAGAACTTATTCCACTTCAGGACAACTAAGGAGCTCAAGGAACGGCAAGCTGGATGGATGGAATAATTAGGTCAATGCAACTTCAAGATTGGATATTGACCATGAATGGAGGGAGGAAAACCAGACGGCCTCAGGAGATGAGCGGGAGACCTACCCCCGACAGGCGACATGAGACTCACACGAAATGTCCGAATCCTACTACCCTAAAAAAGCAATACTGGGATATCCCAGACACCCAAGATATCAAGTTCGACCTATTGGAAACAACCGAGTTTGGGAGATGGACGAAGGAGAAATACTGAAAGCAAGCAAAGCCGACGAGAAAATTCAAACTATCAAAAGAACCTTGCTCAATGGGGAAAAAGAGATAAAGGGGATAGCGCTAGGGCTATGTCAGACGAAGGACAACCACCTTTGGTACCCAGGAAAGATTTGGATATTAAATGACGAAGGAATACAAATGACTCTTATCGCCACACAGCATGACCTTCAACCAGCGGGACCCAGTAGAATAGCAAAAACTACCGACCTCCTCATCCGACAATACAATTGGCCAAAGATAGGAGAATACATCAAACCCTTGATAAAAATTACGACAAATCTGACAGGACCAAAGTTGTCCAACATGGACTTTACGGATCACGAAGTTCAAACGACGCTGCTGATCCAGCGTGGAAATTAATAGCTCTGGACTTTATTACGCACATGCAAAAATTGGACGGATATGACACCATAAGGGTCGTCATCGATAGGTTGACAAAAATGAGCCATTACATTCCATGCTCAAAAGACCTAAACACACGGCAGTTAGCCAACCCCTCCATCAAGTATATCATCCGGCTATACAGACTACCACAGGATATTATCACTGATAGGGGAACACTTTTTACCTGAGACCTATGGATACATCCCACAAGGAAAGTACGAGTTGCATAAACACTCAGCACTGCTTTGCACCTGCAGAGAGACCGACAGACCGAACGGACCAATGCTCTAATGGCATAGTACTTAGAAGCATACATCAACTATTAACCGGCCGATTGGTGTGGTTACCTACCACCTGCAGAATTTGCATACAACAACAGATATCAAGAAACTATCAAGAGCACACCTTTGTTGGCCAACTACGGCTTCACCACCGAATACAAGATGATTGGTCATCTGATCCAAGCAAAGCAGGTGAAGACAGAAGAAATGACTCAATTACATTGGTCATTAAGGAACGAGATAGTGGCCGCGCAATTATGACGGAAGTATACTGCAATCTAGGGAGAAAAGCCGATCCGAACCTACAATCAAGCGATATAGTGTGGTTGTTCACACGAAATTTCAAGACCAGAGGACCATCGAGTATATTGGACTACATTCCCAGCAGAAAATTGATAATTTTTGCAAAAATCGGGACAAGCGCATATAAGCTGGCCTTAGCACCCTTAATGTCTATAGACAATAGATTCCACATGTCACTCCTCGAATCTTGCCAAGAAAACCACTCTCCCTGCAAGATCAAAGAACTCCCTCTACCTTTTCAAATAGAGAGAGAAAACCGACAAGAACTCCACGAAATCATCGACTCTAGACTCCACCAGAAGTAGCTCCAATACCGTGCCAAGTGGAAAGGCTACTCACCTGAACACGATAAAGACTGGTACCCCGCAGAAAGCTTGAACAATGCAGAACACAGAGTCCAACGATTCCACCCGCGCTACCCAGGCCAGACCAGAATGGATACAGCTTAGGATAAACAGATTTTCTTCTACAGGTACCCCCATCATCAAACAGGAACGACGCTCACACACCTGAGAAGACAACCCCAAGCCCATCGCTTGCAACACTACTCCCAGTAGCCCAGACTACTCAAGCTCATGAGGACGGCAGGTCGCACAAGCCTCCATGAGCTGGACGGAATCCTTCGATGATGGATGTCAAATCCATCTGATCGAGAAACTAGTGTCAGGCTGGTATCTATAATGTATTAGGAGATTAAGATAACCAAGCGTCGCCCACAACCACGACTGGCGACAAGAGATCGAACCAAACCCAGGAGAGGACTTGGCCCCCCAACAACCTCAACCGCGAAGGGTCAAATGGCTCTTAGGGACATCACGACCTGGGAACACAGTTTTAACCACAAGTGCTACAACAACCGATTGGAAAAAGAGGACGACAGTTACTACCCACGACAGGTTGGAGAAAAAGGTACACTGTCGAGAAACGACAGAAGTGTGCAAAACAAGAGACAAACTCTGAGGACACAGCTGGAGAGCGAGGGAAGCAAAAAAGGGTTCCCAGGAGTGGGAGCCCGGGAAAGGAAAATCTCAGGCATCAAAAGACAACTTGAGCCTGCACTCCAAATCATTGTGGCAAAAGACAACGACCTCGAAAGAGTCGACAAGCAAAAACAAAAACTATAACAAGTCTAGAAGCAAGTCAAACAGAGAATGGGGCAAATCGGCGCCAGGCTCGGGAGAGCAGGAGTTTAGCTTCGTGGGAGCAATGCAGGAGGGGGAAGGGAGCTAATGTCACAAACAGTGACTAAGCAAGGCAGACAACCTCATGGCTACTAGTTATTAGTCATTTGTTTGTTATCCTTCACGCTGTGAGCTCAATTGACACATGGGATTTTACATAACGACACAATAGTGTCTCATTGGTGTATTGTTATTGGTTGTTATGTGACATGACTCATAGGTGTGGTCATGGGGTTGTTGTATCTCGCACAGGACTCCTCATTCTGAGTCATGGGTCTCGCGCCTGTCACTCCTTTAGGGCACATGACTTTTTTTATGGGTTTTGATTAGTTGAGAGATAGGGCGCAGCGGACTCGTACCAGTCAGATGATGGATTTCACACTAGGACTCCCTATCAGTCAGGAGTGGCTTGACGTGAGGGTATGAGGCACGAAGGCTTAGGGTTGAGAGAAGAACGCCTTTGAGACGGCACCCTCGGGGTACCAGATTTGGGTACTTCACACAACCATCTATGGCCTTTCATACACCACAATTTCAATAAAAGTTGCCATATCTATCAAGCCTTCCGGAAACGAAGACACGACTGTCTTATATGAGTCTAGGGATCAGCCTTGCTTGATAGGAGTCACAGTACTTAGCTGTCGCGACAGCTATCTGGCTACAAAAAGTGATCGTTCACAAACTATAGGTTACCTGTCACAAGTATCACGCGGGGAGGCGAGGTTTGTAACAAATATTGTCCAGGTAGGCCAAACCTGTTTTTCCTATAAGTCCATCAAGGATATACTCAATAACTGGCATAGCTGTGTAGGGTGAATTGATATCTCGTTGAAGCATTATCTTGGATGGACAGGTTCCGAAATATCTGTGAATGGTGGTGAGCTTTTGATCCTCAGGGGTTCCACCACCTTTGGAACGGCCCGTTTGATATGTCGATTGTTGATCCGGATTTGGCTCTGGTCACAGTTCTGAAGATCACGGCCCAATTGTGAATAATGCCAGCCTTTTTGATTCTGATATCGTTCCTGGGTACTAGGTCTGCTAGAAGTATAATTTCGCCATTGAGTCTGAGCTTAGGGAACATTTTGACAGGGTTCTTGGCTTCGCAAGAGTAGATGATATTTTTCGCTTTCCTGTCCTTGTTTATTTGTCTGTAGGAAGGGAGGATCTGGTCAGGAACTGTGAACATTGTTGGACTTGGTACTGTTTTCCCTTTCATACGATTAAGGTAGTGGTTAATCAGTCTCAATGGTGGTAGTTCAGCAATTTTGTTTTTTGTGAAGACATCCAAAAACTTTGAGATAAAGTGAGGGGTATCTGAGTTTGTCAGAGGAGAAAAGCTAGTGTTGTTCCCTTCCCTGAAAGTCCGGGTAATTCCTTGTTCAGGAACTCAAATCAGAGAGTTTCCACTATCAATTATAGTGTTATGGGTGGTAAGGTATGGTATTCTGAGCAATATGTCATAGTTGTCGAAAGAACATACTAGAGCATCGGTAATATGCGCGGTTTCACCACCGACTTGGATGACTGGTGGCGATTTGGAGTTTATAGTGGAGCAGTATTCTTTGAGTGCCATTTGGGGTCATATAGGACTGTCGAGCTCTTTGGTAGGGATTTGGAAGGTAGATACAAATTTTCATGAAATCAGATTATCTCATATTGTTCCGGTATGAAACAGGCCTTTTGGTCTGTGTCCATTGACGCTAATATATGCTTTGAGGGATTTGTTTTGGATTCCACATGGTTCTACATGGTTGGAGGTGTTGGTGACTTACATTGTATGATTGGTTACTTCTAGTGTATGGTAGGAATGGTGGGGTTTTCCTCTTTTCTCACTTCCTCCTCTTCTTCAGTTTCCTATTTGGTCGTACACTTGATGCTGATTTGGGTTCATTGGCTTTTAGTCACAATCGGTAGAAAGGTGTTTTCTCTTTCTACAATAGTATCATGCTCGTGCTCTCTTGCGTCTTTCTGTCTCATGGGCGGTACCTAATTGTACGGCCAGGTATTATTGGAGGATAGTTGGTGGTGTTCTTGGAAGTTGTTGCTGGTAGCTTTGGTACTGTGCTGGGTGAGTGCATTCGATACTGCATTAGTGTGTTGATTGCTGGTATCATAGAGTCCTGTAGAGTGAGCCATACAGTCTGTTTTCTCAGTAATTTCAACCAACTCATTGAAGGATGTATCTGAGGTAATATGAGGTTGGATATCTCGCTTGAGTTTGATGTCCCTGCCGTGTAGAAGGCTTTGTTTTGCTGTGTACTCGGAGATCCTTTCTGGGGGTAAGCAGTCTCTTAGTATTTCAAGAGTGATAACTGTGTCCATTATCAGCGCAGTTTCCCCATTGGTAGTGTGTTCTACTGCAAGCATTGTTCCTAGATGGTATAAGAGGATGTAGAAAGTAGGAAATATGCTTCGAATTTGGGCTTGAATCCGTTAACTGTTTAGGCTCCTTTGCTATTCTAATATTGATTGAACTTTTCAATGGTCTTGTCTCCTCACTATTCTCTATAGGACTACAAAGCTTCGGGGTCTATTTCTTGGATCCCAAAGCTAGATATCTATTGATAGACTGTGTTAAACCAGGAGTTAATTCCTAATGGATCTCGGTCCTCTCCATCTCCATTTCAGGAGAATAGTGCTGGCTATTTGAGGTTGCTACTAGTCACTTCTGGTGGGACTGACATAGTGGCTTGTTGTTGACTTGGTGCTGGAGAGTGTTCAGGAGGCGGCTGTGGCGCTGGGTCTGGCCTTGAGTTTCGCGAAGCTGGTGGACTTGGCGATGGTGGTGGTGCCCGGCCTGGTTAATCAGGGCTATCTGTGTCCCAATCTTGGGCTGGGGCTGCCTTGTGTCCTTCTTCCTGATGCAGTTGTTCTTGGTCATGTGTTTCTTTGATCTCTTGGTGTTAGGGGGTTTCGCCTTCGTCTAAGTTTTGGGGATTGTGTGGATTCTTTCCTGGGTTCTCGTCTTCGCTACTTGATCCGTATCCTGAGGAGTATTGGTCTTGGTTTTAGGCTGGAGGTGGCGCGGGGTCTGGTGGGGTGACTGTCATCTTTGCCAGAGCCCTAGGTTTTGGCTTGGATGAGGATCCTGATCGTGCTACAGGAGCTTTGGCCAAGCATCCTTGTTCGTCTTTAGGAAGCCGAATGGTTGTAATCTGTGCTGAGCAGGTCGCGCCAGGAGTCTGCTCTAGGGTTTTCAATGAAGAAGAAGAGCTAGGCTAGAGTACAAGCGAAAACAACTAAGTCCCAAAAGAATGGTGTAGATGCGACAGGATATAACTAACAAAACAATTAATGTAATCCCATAAGTAAAGGATCGCTACTACTGTACTAAACCAGTACTAGTAATGCTGAGTAGGAAGCATATGGTTTCCCGATAGGACATAAGAAACGAAAGGTAGTAATATGGGAATTAAGGACAGTACTACCTAATAGCAAACTATAACAATGTGGAAGGTACAAGCTAAGAAGTAGTTTGTTACTGGCAAATCATAATAGGCAATATCCAACGTCAGGTCAAGGAATAATAGCGATAATAGTAAATTCTGTTACAATACCTTTATTTAAATGAAATATGTTGGCCCCGGTACTGTAAGTTTCTTATTATTTATTTCCTTTTACATCTATTAAGATGACATTTGTTACCCCCTCTCAACTTCATCACCAATATGCTCCACCTCCCTAAGCGCTGGATAATTGGCGCCGAGGCCCTCATGTGGAACCTGCCACCTGAAAAAGACTAGGCCCTCTTTGGAGTTATTTACCAGTGTGGGCAACCAGGTGCCGTCAACCGAAAGCTAGTGGTGGTTGGACCTGGCCCTACCACAATTCATGTCACTGGCATTGATATCCTCTTCCACTCAACTTTCTTCTATCCCAGAGTCACACCGTTCTTATTATTGTTCGGGAAGAATATAGTCAACTTTATAATTGCCCCCAGCAAGCTTATTGCAAAATATATATCGAAAATTACTGCAAAGCCTATTCCACTCGTATAGGAACCCATTGAGACCATGGGTAAGTGGAGTAATAATTGCCCTGGTAGCAGTGAGAGTTTGGCCAATCAGTAAAGGTACAAAAATCCTGTCAGCTGCACTGGACACACAGCTTAATGTGTCTTGCTTCTCTTCCTTTAATATTGATATGATTCGGCTTCTAGGTTTGGGTCATCTTAGAGGCTGCAGTTGTGCTTGGCGTTCTGATTTGGTGTAAAATTTGTCAGAGTTTTGAGCAGTGTATAGTAAGGTAATTCACCGCTTAGGGGCTCGCTACCGCTATGCGGCCCACCATATCAACCTTTGGAAAATCAAATGTATACTTTTTTTTCTCTCAATAAATAGTAGTGCTACCCTATTGAAAATCGTTTGGATGGTACTTTTAAATATGGAGAATCAGGATCTGGAGTGTATATTTAATAATAATAAAAAATGCCTCTTGTAGACTCACTTTATGTTGAACTGTATGAAATAGCTTCTAACTCATAATTATAGTAAAGAAAATTCAAACTAGTTATATAAATCATGGTTGAAAAATAATAATAAGATCTCATAGATCTTGTATTTGATGAATGAACAGCTTTGGTATTTGTGTATAGCAATTGGGGAAGGTATAGTGACTCTAAAACCTAGTATAGTAAAATATACATCTTATAAACCTAACCGGATAATCTCCGCACATGGGGTTCATGTAATGTTAAAATCGTTTGTGATGCACTTGAATTAAGTGTTCTAAGCTAGTATATCAACTTTCTAGATATATGGTTAATCCTTGCAAATGTAATTCCATAGTTATTGAAATGGAATTTCGAGAGAGATGCTAGTTACCAGCAACAACCATGTACGCTACACATGCAGGATAAGGCTTAAAGCTCTATTATATGCTCTAACCATCTGGTTAAAGCTATAGTATAAACCTTAGCCACACTGGGCATGGGAATTAGGAGATTTCGCCTCTCTACTCCAAAGCTGCTAAATTTTGCTTATAATATATCATGTTTTCTGAGTCAAGATGTGAAATCTCATAATTCCCATGCCCAGT
>Ga0307507_10002635_pt1 | contig 37061 bp, 26 predicted proteins | sample 7_EM_MG_FD_207223 | JGI IMG/M metagenome (GOLD analysis project Ga0307507, IMG submission 207223) | Populus trichocarpa ectomycorrhiza microbial communities from riparian zone in the Pacific Northwest, United States - 7_EM | ecosystem: Host-associated > Plants > Roots > Unclassified | place...
CTCTATTTAAGAAAATGAGAAAACCCCGTGATCCATCTCCCCGCCTTTTGGGACTCGCCTGCGAGGCGCCTGCGAGTCACCTATGGTGCTCTACTACCTTACTTTTTGACCTCCTTGGGAACCACTGCTGCCGTAACAAGCCTACGGACGCGCTAGTATCGCAAACTTAACTCTACTACTATAGAGTCATCAGGGGGCGCCTGATACTCGCCCCCTTACCTTCTATTACTATCTCCTTTGCAACCCGGAACTGGTCTAGTACACTTTGGTTAATAAGCCACTGGGTGACCGCCTTGAGACCTTTTTGTGTTGAGAGCAGTGTATTATAGTTCTCTGTGCCAGCTACTGAGAGCATGAATAAGTATTATAGAAGCTGACTTATCTAACTACGCTACTAGAGGCATTCTGTTTTAATACAATAAGGAGGGAGTATTGCACCCTATAGTATACTTCTTAAAACGACTAAACCTAGCTAAATATAATTACGAGATCTATGACAAGGAACTACTAGCCATTATTAGATGCTTTAAACAATGGTGACCTAAGTTAGAAGGCGCCGGATTTCCAATTAAGGTTCTTAGCGACTATAAAAACTTATAGTACTTTATAACCACAAAACAGCTAAGCCACTATTAGGCCTACTAGTTAGAATACCTATCCCGTTTTTAATTCTCTATTATATACCACCTAGGTATCTAAAGCTAGAAGCCTAATACCCTAACCCAACGCTTATAAGACATGCCAGTATAGGAAGAAGCGTGTGCTTACTATAATTAAACCCTACTTTACCCTAAACTATTTAATCCTCCTACTAAAGACCTTATGGTATATATCCTTAAAATAACTAATCAATTAATTAAACAAATTATAGTTAATAAATATCTAAATGATAAGTTTATCTAAGAGACGCTTAAACTAATATAGGATGGCGTTAAACATTTAAAAAGGATCTCCCTAAGTAAGTGCGAAGCTTATGGAAACCTCTTATACTACTAAAACCGTCTAGTTATACCTAATTATAACAAGTTTAAGCTTAAGCTCCTTAAACACATATATAACCTACCAGTAGCTGGTTACCTGGACTGAGAAAAGGCCCTAGAACTACTCTAACAGGAGTACTACTAGCTAAATATACACAACACAACACGAAGATATGTCGCTAGTTGCTATACCTGCTAACGAGCTAAAGCCTTATATAAAATGTATAATGGCCTCCTAAAGCCACTACCTGTCCTAGACTAAAGATGGAAAGACATCTTAATTAACTTTATTGTTAAACTCCCTAAAAATAAAGGCTGTGAGAATATTATAGTAGTTATAGACTAACTATCTAAAATAAGACACCTAATCGCCTGCCCTAATATATTAACACCTACCATCGCTTAATTATTCCTAGATTATATATAGAAACTCCACAGACTCCCTAAAACGATTATCTTTAATAAAGGCAGCCAGTTTATCTCTATATTCTGGAAAAAAACTAACTACCTAACTCCGTATTAAAGCACTATTGTCTACAGCATATTATCTAGAAACGGACGGTTAAATAGAATGTATAAATGCTATTATAGAACAGTATATTTAGATATATACGTCATATTTACAAGATAACTGGACTAACTAGCTTGCATTTACTAAGTTTACTATAAATAACTCCGTCTTAGAAATCATAAAGGTTTCCCTATTCCTAGCCAACTACAGCTAGCATCTATAAATGGGTTTTAAACCTTTTAGTAATGTTCCTTGTCCTGCTTATTACGCCTTATAAGTTACAGAAGTAAACAAATTTGTAGAAAAGATAGAGGAACTACAACAGTTCCTTACTAATAAAATAATATGGGCATAATCTGTTTATAAAGCCGCAGCGAATAAGAAACAAACCCTAGCACTGGCCTATTAAACTAGTAACTTTGTCTGGCTAGATATAAGAAATCTAAAAACAAAGTGACCCACTAAGAAACTTAATTGGAAGAACACTGGCCCTTATAAGATTAAGAAAGTTATCTCCTTTTATGCCTACCGACTAAAGCTTCCTAATACTGTTAAAATCCACCCTATATTCCACATATTAGTCCTCCGCCCTGCTGCCCCTATATTAGACGCTTTGCCTGGATAGATCTAGGACCCTCCCCTACTAGTTAAGGTGGATAGTAAGGATAAGTACTTTATTAAAAGAATTGACGATATTAAGTACAATAAATATAAACGCTAATATATATATCTTATAAAATGGAAAGGCTATACTAAGTCCTTATGGGAACCTATTAACTCTATAGGACTTATATAAGCCGCAGAAGACTTCCACAAACTCTACCTAGAACTACCATAACCACGTCTCGTAGGGGCTTGAGTTTAAAAGGGGGGTACTATTATAGGACTACCCTATAACACCTTATACACAACCACCCGTTTCCACTAACTTAGCAACCAAAGACCGATTACTATACCGCAATATCCGCAATATTCACAATATTCACAATATCCGCTTATAATATCCACTCGCAATATCCGCAATATCCAAGACATCTGCAATATCTGCAATATCCGTAACTTCTGCCCTGTGCACTTGTTAACCTAGCAATAAGTAAACAGTATATACCCCTTCTTGTACCTTTTTTACCTTCTTTCCTTACACAACGTCTTGACTCTATTATGCAGTTCATGTACGTAGCTTAATAATATCTACTTTGCTACATATTATCGTTACTTATACTTACTCCGTAACACTCTTGTTAATTTAAGAAACACTAAACTAATTAAGTAAGGCTCGTTACTATATAAAACTTGATCTTATCTACGTATTTAACCGCCTCCGTATTATAAAAGGAGATAAATGGCTTACCGCATTCCGTACCCAATATGGATTATTTAAGTACTTAGTAACGCTATTTAGCCTTACAAACGCCCTAAGTTTATTTTAATACTTTATAAATAATACCTTACGCCCTTATCTAGATATCTTCTATACTGCTTATATTAATAATATCTTGGTATATAGTAATAACCTAGCTAAATATTAGAAACACGTTAATTTTATTCTAGAAGCCTTATATAGAGCTGGCCTATAATTAGATATAGATAAATGTAAGTTCTATAAAATGGAAGTTCTATACCTTGGACTTATTATTTCTATAGACGGTATATAAATAGACCTAAAGAAGATTAAAGTAATTATAAACTGGTAAGAACTAAAGAATATTAAGGATATAAGGGCCTTTATAGGATTTGCTAACTTCTACTAATGGTTTATTAATAACTTCTCCGCCCTAGCTTTGCCTCTTATTGCTTTAACCTAAAAAAAATAAAGCCTTTATTTTTAATAAGAAATATAAGAAAGCCTTTGCGTATCTAAAGGTTATATTTACTACCGCACCTATACTCTAATACTTTAACCTGGACTGAATAAGTGTTATAAAAGCTGACTTATCTAACTACGCTACTAGAGGCATTCTGTCTTAATATAATAAGGAGGGAGTATTGTATTCTATAGCATACTTCTTAAAATAACTAAGCCTAGCTAAATGTAATTATAAGATCTATAATAAGGAACTACTAGCCATTATTAGATATTTTAAATAATGGTGACCTAAGTTAGAAGGCGCTGTCACGGAGTAGGCACGAGCCGGGATACAATGCACTAAACGAGGTAGTAATTGAGAAGGCTACGTACACGTAACTATGCGTGGTTGATACAAAGACATTGGATGAAGAAGAAGAGTCTTCGTGTGCCAGGTACGGGTATAAATAGGGGCTGTAGGGGAACGTGCGTAGGTGTCTCGGGACGAACGTGAGCACGGGTCAAGAACGTCAAAGACGCGCAGAGACGTGAGAACGAGTGAGTCCCGTGACAGGCGCTGGATTTCTAACTAAGGTTCTTAGCGACTATAAGAACTTATAGTACTTTATAACCATAAAATAGCTAAGCTATTATTAGGCCCGCTGGTTAGAATACCTATCCCGTTTTTAATTCTCTATTATATACTATTTAGGCGTCTAAGGCTAAAAGTTTAATACCCTAACCTAATGCTTATAAGACATACCAGTATAGAAAAAAGTGTATACTTATCGTAATTAAACCCTACTTTATCCTAAACTATTTAATCCTCCTACTAAAGACCTTATGGTACATATTCTTAAAATAACTGGTTAATTGATTAAATAAATTATAGTTAATAAATATTTAAACGATAAGTTTATCTAAGAGACGCTTAAACTAATATAGGATAGCGTTAGATATTTAAAAAGGATCTCCTTAAGTAAGTGCAAAGCTTATAGAAACCTCCTATACTACTAGAACTATCTAGTTATACCTAATTATAATAAATTTAAGCTTAAGCTTCTTAAATATATATATAACTTACTAGTAGCTAGTTATCTAGGCTAAGGAAAGACCCTAGAACTACTCTAATAGGAGTACTACTAGCTAAATATATATAATATAATATAAAGATATGTTGCTAGTTACTATACCTACTAATAAGCTAAAGCCTTATATAAAATGTATAATGGCCTTCTAAAGCCACTACCTATCCTAGACTAAAGATGGAAAGATATCTTAATTAACTTTATTATTAAACTCCCTAAAAATAAAGGTTGTAAGAATATTATAGTAGTTATAGACTAACTGTCTAAAATAAGACACCTAATTGCCTGCCCTAATATATCAACACCTACTATTGCTTAACTATTCTTAGATTATGTGTAGAAACTCTACAGACTCTCTAAAACGATTATCTCTAATAGAGGCAGCTAGTTTATCTCTGTATTTTAGAAAGAACTAACTACCTAACTCCGCATTAAAGTACTATTATCTATAGTATATTACCTAAAAACGGACAGTTAAATAGAACGTATAAATGCTATTATAGAACAGTATATTTGGATATACATATTATATTTATAAGATAACTGGATTAACTAGCTTATATTTACCAAGTTTACTATAAATAACTCTATCTTAGAAATTATAAAGGTCTCCCTATTTCTGGCCAACTACGGCTAATATCTATAAATGGGTTTTAAACCTTTTAGTAATGTTCCTTACCCTATTTATCACGCCTTATAAGTTATAGAAGCAAATAAATTTATAAAAAAGATAGATGAACTATAATAGTTCCTTACTAATAAAATAATATGGGCCTAATCTATCTATAAAGCCGCAGCAAATAAGAAATAAACCCTAGCACTAGCCTATTAAATTAGTAACTTTATCTAGCTAGATATAAGAAATCTAAAAATAAAGCGACCTGCTAAGAAACTTAATTAAAAGAACGCTGGCCCTTATAAGATTAAGAAGGTTGTCTCCTCTTACGCCTACTAACTAAAGCTTCCTAATACTGTTAAAATCTACCCCATATTCTATACGTCAGTCCTCCACCCTACTACTCCCGTATTAGGCGCCTTGCCTAGATAGATTTAGGACCCTCCCCTACTAGTTAAGGTAAATAGTAAGGATAAGTACTTTATTAAAAGAATTAATAATATTAAGTATAATAAACGGAAACGCTAATATATATATCTTATAAAATGGAGAGGCTATATTAAGCCCTTATAGGAACCTGTTAACTCTATAGGACTTATATAAGCCGCAGAAGACTTCTACAAACTTTACCTAGAACTACTATAACCATATTTTATAGGAGCTTGAGTTTAAAAAGGGGGGGTACTGTTATAGGACTACCCTATAATACCTTATACACAACTACCTGTTTTTACCAACTTAGCAACTAAAGACCGATTATGATACTGCAATATCCATAATATCCGCAATATTTATGATATCCACTCGCAATATCCGCAATATCCAAGACATCTGCAATATCCGCAATATCTGAAATATCTATAACTTCTGCCCTATGCACTTGTTGACCTGGCAATAAGTAAACAGTATATACCCCTTTTTGTACCCTCTTACCTTCTTTCCTTATGTAACGTCTTGACTTTATCACACAGTTTATGTACGTAGCTTAATAATATCTACTTTGCTACATATTATCGTCACTTATACTCGCTCCGTGACAATAGTTCTACTAGTTCTATTATGGCCTATACTATATTCTATAGCTTATTTGGCTTACTAATAAGTATTTATAATACTTCTAGTATAAAATCCGTAATAAGTAGAAAGAATCTATACTATAATAAATATTTAGAATTTTATTAAGCTACCAGGTAAGAAAGTAGATGATTTAATAGAGTATCTTATTAAGTATATAGCAGAGTTCTATATAGTGCCTAATCGTGATATAGAGATAGATAAGGAAGTGGTTAAGTAACTTTAAATTAAGTTTAATAAAGCGCTTAACGCCTTATAAAAGCTTAATTTTTATAATAGTAAGAAGATTATAATAGAGATATAATTACGAGTCTATTAAACTATAAGTAACGACTCTAAATAGACAATTTTAGAACTCTAAATAGATATTAGACGCTAAGTAGGCTGATGGAAATAACATATATAATACTCTATGAGGAAGAATCTTAGGGGCTTAAAGGCCCTAAGATATCTACAAGATGGCCCGCGCGTTGTCACGTGACACGTCGCCGAGCTCAAAGAGACTGCCCTAAGTAGCCCCCCCTACTAATAATAGACAATGTTAGAACTCTTAATAGTAATTAATCACGATATATTTTAGTATAGCTGGTCGCTTACTTGCGACTTTACGGGCGTAGATATATAATATCATTACCTAATTTTAATTTTAATGCAAATACGGAATATAACGATACCCTTAGTATTACGATACGGTCAGCTAAATAAGTTGTATCGTTATAAGGGGTTTCGATTATGCCTTATCCCTTAACCCGTCAACTTTGGCACGCAGGTTATCGATAAGAGCCCACCAATCAGATCAGTAGGATCCGGTAGCCGTGCTCAGAAATACAAAATTCGGGGAGTGGCCAAGGCTTCGGGGGGAGTTTTTTCGCCGTCTTATTTGGGGGAATCTTATATTAAGTCTTCTGAACAAGATCTGCATCAATTCTAGCGTGATTAGAAGGCATGGCGGTGGTGTATTTAATGGTTGAATTCTACGCGTTGTTCTAATTCTGGTGTTCGCGCACGGGCCTTCCCCTCTGCTCGCCCTGACTGGTCAAGGGATAAAGTTAATTTAGGAAGATTTAGGGGTCGTTCGGTTGCAATCTGACGCTTTTGAATCTGAACTGAAAGTCCGGCAGAAAGAACGCGTTCCTTCCCGATTTGACACGCGTCTGTGGCTCTATGGGTTGCACGGACATGTGCAATCTGAAGCCTTCAGATTAATCTAGAGTTCAACTAAGGAGCTTCGAGCTCCTTATTTGAACTGACGCCAAGACCTCAGTTCAGATTCTATATATGGTAAAGTGCGCCTGGTTTTAGCGCGTTTTTTGGGCGGTTAGAGGAACATCAAAAATCTGTGGCTGAAGTCAAGTTGAACTGGAATTCAACCGAACAGTCGCCTTAGAATCAGATTGGAGCTCCAGATTAACTCTGTTCTGAACTGAATCTGAGGCCTCCAGATCGCAACCGAACGACCCCTTAACTAAGTCGCAATTTAAGGGGGTGTAACTCTATTAGTGGTGAAGCTAGTAACTACTCCTTCCTTAAAAGCCTCTAATTCCTTATAATAAGGAACATTCCCGCTAATTGGAGCTACCGGACGACGTGGCATGGGTGAAAGGTAGGTGACAAAAAATTTATTGAATGGGGCACGGACACTTTTGACGAGGGACTGTAGATCCACGCGATCGTGGTTGACATCGTCATTCCCCTCGCGTTTAAAAATTGGAGTCCAGATCATCTTGACAATAACGGTACATAATCCAGCCTTGTCGGTTTTATCTTCTCAAATAAACTATCATGTAGTAATACGAAAATGTCACTCTCCGCCTTCGTTTGGCTGGACCGTTTCCGGATGAGACGTGGGCGCAAGCACTTTGAGGCAATTTCATTTCTTTGGAAACGCACAGAGCTTACTTCCATATGCCATTGTCGAGCCCTCTCTTATATTTTATGTAGATATCCTTGAACAATCACGCCGGAAATGAAAAACGTCTTTTTCTTCTTTTTCTTTTAAGTTACTACCTAAGTTCTATTAACAAAAAGCTGCATGTTCTGGAAGCCACCCAGCTTTGGGCAAGTGATTCAATTTTTTGGTTCTGTCTTCAACCACACCGCCAAACCCCAATTAATCTATACCGCTGGAAAAAATCTCCTTAGTTGGGATAGCTACGCACGATTTTCGTGGGGGTACATTAATGGTCTGCTGACAGCACGCCCACACGATATCTTATAACACAAACGAAAGCTCTGTAACCGTTGAAACCTTCCCTGATCTAAATGGAATCTCCGCACCGTTATCTACTGCATTGCCTATGATCTGTTGTGAACCCACAGCATTGTCCATTTTGAGTATATGTAGAGCGTCTCGACCAATTCTCTACTCTAGAATGCTCTGGACGCTTAATTCCTCAATACATAGCATTCTGATAGTGCAAGCACAACCATATAGTAAGAGCATTAAGATTTTCTGTCGCTCCATTAAAACGTTAGGAGGATGAAGCCTCAAAGATTCCTGAAACACGGGAACGAGTCAAATGTAAACCCACAATCGGAGCTGCACGGTCAGCGCGATTGAACTCTATCCTGTGTCCGAATCCTCCAACAATGGATGTCCCTTGCGACCGAACCAATATTAACTTAACACCCCTCCATATCTTTTGATTACAAGAAACACTCTCCCTGCCTCAGCTGCCGCAAGTTCCTTAGCTTCTCCGTCAACTTTTCAAAGAACATCCCTTGCGTACTCCCCTACCACAAACGCGACTCAAGCACATCAAACCCACCCAATGGGTTATGTAGGATATGATCCTAATCTGGCCCTAGGGGTCTCAAATATCCACGTTCGAACGTCCCAGCCCCGAAAAGTGACCACAGCGTCGCAGCAAACTGCGAAGCCTACGCAAGACTGTCGCGATTTTCGAAAAGCGTGGCTGCGGTTTGTTGAGTGGCACCTTTTTCCCCAGCGCTTGGCAGGCTTGCACCTCAATGCCTAATCCAGTGCGATTAAACAAGCCCAGTGTGCGCAGGGCTTAACCTGGGTTTGGGTGTATGCAGCCAGGAAAGAGGTTCGGTGAAGGGTGTCCGGCGGGTCCGAAGAAGAGGCTTAGGAGGGTAAGTTCGATTGTTGTGGGGGCGAGAAAGAGGCAAAAGGTGCTGAGGGTGGATAAGATGTTGTATGTGCCGATTGTAAGGTTTGTCAGGAGGTGATTAGGGCTTAGAGAAGAGTATCCCAAGCTGTAAATATGGGTATAGTTGGAGAACGTGGATTCGTAGGTCGTAGTATAGTCGCGGTGGCTAGCAGGTCTTTGTGGAGGTTCTCGCAGTGAAGATTAGATGAACTATTTCTGACGTTGTTCTCGTATATTGGGTTGTACTGGTGTACGTCGTGATAATGTTTTTGTGGGAGCCAGACAGGACTGTTCACGTGTGGTTAAGATAAATGTTTGTGAGCAAAGCACCCTTGAGATAGATATAGGTATAAGGCGCTGCTGATCCGATTAAGGCGGTATTAAATTCCTGGGATACCGATGGAGGAGTTGATGCGACGATTGTAATTGAAGTTGAGAGATGAAGGAAGTCTTCAATCTGCTGCCGGAGCGATTGAATTTTTCCCAGTCAAGCGTTTTTAGCATTGCTCCTAGTCTTGCGAAAGATACTGCACATAATCTATTACTTGCATCTCAAATGGCGTCGATGAAGGGACAACAAGAGTAAAGGAAGATGTGAAAGCAGCTTCATGGCGGTCATGGTGTTGATGGTGGTGCTAACAGAAGCGGGACTACTAAGAGTATGCAAGGTGTTCTTGCTTGTTACAGGAACCATCATTGGATCTTAAGATTGTTTAGGTTTCGATAGATGACTGTCGAAGCTATTGCGAACGAACGGATTGATATACATGATGCGACGAAGGTCCGGGGGCAGTAGAATAGAGGCATAACGATGTTAAAATTCTAGGTGGCGTCGGGCTACAATAATTCAAGTGCATGGGAGCAAAATGGGAGATATTTAACGAGTGGCTGAGTCTGATCATCGGAGGCGCCCGCCCTGCTCAGCGATTGTTACCAGAAACATTTTTATTTCCAGTTTTTGCTCTGATGCTCTGATGAATGCACAAAAGAATGGCAAAAAATGTAGGGGTTGTTCGGTTGCAATATGGAGGCCTCGTATTCAGTTCATAATCTGTTGATTCGGAGTCTGTACAGCCTCAAAATTTTGATGTTCCTCTTACCGCTCGCAAACGCCAGAATAGCACGCTAAAATATTAGCAACTTTACCGTATAGAGCTTCTGAAATGGAGCTCTTAACGTCATTTTAATATAGAGCTTGAAGCTCCCGTCACAGATTCCAGTTCAATATGGAGACTTCATATTTACACACGTCCGTGCAGCCCGTAGAGCCACAGACGCGTGTCAAATCGGGAAGGAACGCGTTCTTTCTGCCGGACTTTCAGTTCATATTCAATCTGACGGTTTTGCAACCGAACAAACCCGTAAAATTTATAAGCGGTTGATCGGTTGAGCCAGCCACACGAAGGACGGAGCAAAAATATATTTCCCTTCCTCCTATAAGGTTTCTGAGGTTTTGGGCCTTCGGGGGGCCTTTCGGGGGTCTTCGGGATATAGACCTAAAATCTTTTTTACTCAGGAGATAGAGCCCCCATAACTTTGGCGACCTTATGGGGGGTTATCTACTAGTCCTAAAAAGGAAAGGGAGATCCGCTTTTGCGCCGTCCCTGTTGGTCTCGACTCATGCTTCCGGGGAATTCAGCACATATTAGGCTAGCACTCTCGTTTACAGAACTGCCGCTCACTGCGCACACACACACTGCCCTGTCCTTTCACGTAAAATCACTTCCAGCAAAGCCTTTCGGCTACCCCAGCTGGTCGTCGCTATTTTTGCTAATAGACTATTTCAGGGGTAAGTTCTTTTGTTATGTTTCCTCTCACAGCCATATTCATCACGGGCGGTAAAAGCAATCATTCTCACAAAGTCTATATATGCAAATTTTTCGGCATGTTCGGCGACCTCTTGTCTTTTAGGGGTCAGCCCTACGCATATTTGGACCACATCTCTGTTACGATTTTTGGAACTTGACCTAATGCGCCAAAACAAGCTTACCCTTCTTCATCTCTTTCATTTATATTCTACCCTTCCGTACTGATATTTCTTATAGCCCTTTGTCTCCTTCAGCTTTTTGATTTCCTATTGATTTGCTAATCGGGTCGGTAAAAAATCACTAACACAAGAGCAGACTCATGAATTGTAGATAAGAAGATGGTATAAAATACGTCGAGAGATAGTCAACTTACGTAGTTGTATCTAAGGACATCTGCCACTTTTGCGTAGAAACAATTTCATGTTAGCAATGCATATTGCGTCTCATCTTGTTTCTCTACAGCTTATATCAACATGGCTAACGCAGAGTGGAGAACTAAAATTACACCAGGTAGCATCCTAAACGGTATCAGATAGCTAATGATACGTGTGAATAGATTCTGTCTACTCAAGTTTTCATGCTTATCTGGTACTTGTCCCCTGTTTCTATACTGAGAGCTGATGGAGAACTGGGTAGTACAAGGCAAACATATCAAGGCTTAGCTTGCATGAGTATCACGGCGAATGCATGCGTCGTATGATAAATATGCGATGAAAGGATTGGCTCCAACTGCTTAATGCTAGAGCTTCAGTCTACGTGGAATGCTACTAGAGCAGAACGAGACGAGGCAGTTTTTTCGAGTGCTGTTAAACAGGGCGATCGTCAGCCTTCTTGTCGACGTTCCCGATTGCAACGCCTTGCTGCCCGACGGATGATGTAGAAATCCATCGTTTGCTCCGTGATTGGGTACCGAAAACGCCTGTGTAACACTCTCCTTCGTGCGGAGGGCCATCGAGGTGATCAGATCTCCATCGTGACTGCATTTGGTCATTGGTGTGCTGTCGCGCGGCTGTGCTTGCGCAGATGGATCGTTTATTTAGATGCCTCGTTTTTAATATTAAATACGCGACCAGGTACTTCAACTGTTTGTTCACGAACTACTTGCTTTAATTGCCCTTCAGGACTTTCCTGGTTTCGTGCGCGCCTCTGGTCCGGAAGTCTATGATATATATACTTTCTTGTAAACTTTTTACTGTATACAATTCTGTAAAATGTCTGGCTATGCTCAAGCTCCAGTTGGGTCCGCTTCGCCGGTACATTCCAATCAATTCGTCTAGATTCAATCTTGGACTTATCTTGCTGACTTGGTCAGCTTCACCTCACGAGTATCCCGCCAAAGGATCCAAAGGGGGAAGTACGACCTAGGGAAAACTGACGTCTTCGCAAAGACTATTGCTAACGATGAGATGTAGTGGCCAAAACCGAAGCCGAAGCCACAACCACCTCCCCAAAACCCTCCTCAGAACCCTCCAGCGAATCCTCCCTCGCAAACGCGATCGCAGGCTCAATCGTACAATGCGCCCCAATATCCAGCTTACTCCCCTTATGCTGCTGGATCACAGCCCACGCGGTATCCTAACTATGACACCCCTAAAAGCGCCTCTCATCCTACAGGATTGGAAAAAAAAGGGCAAAACTCAGATCGCTCGCAGACAACATAAGTCTTGTTGGTCATGGTGAAGGTCAAAATACGCCAGTTCTCTGGTTATTTCTACTAAATCCTTTCGCAGATCCTCCTACGCTGATCACAACTACTCGCAACAGTGGAACTGATATCTGCAACAAAGTTGGCCGGGGAATAGCTCTGATAATTTGGAAATTTGTCCTGAGCACATCTAAACATTGGCTCTATTTAGCTCCTACATTGCTCACATGTACATCGCGGTATGGAGGGAATAGTTGGATTATTTATTGCTCTGCGACCGTCAGTTTTGCTTCAAGTTCCTTTCTCGGGCCTCTAGCCTTGTTACACCGAACGGTAGTGTTGGATTTTCAGAAAAGTACACTCATTTGGTCATGCAACAAGTGCACGAATTGAAACATATATAGATTACGCTCACCGATCAGTCCGCAGACGTTGCATTGCACAGATAGGAAGCTCGCCAAGATCCCGTGCGAACCACTGGGTCGCGTCAGCACCCCCGCTTCACTTTACCCGTAGCTTTCACCCCAGCCCTCAATACGCCCCAACGCACACTGTAGCCCGAGGTGCTAAAATTCTCATTCACTCACAATGACGGGGCGATCAGTAAGGCTGTCAAGGCAAATTCTCTTAGGAGGCTCTTCGTCCTACCTCAAACAGAGCTTCCCATGATTTGTTACACCTATACTCTTCTCAAATATTAAGTGCAACCTTAAAACTGCATCGGGTCTCCACGACGAAGGCGCCTGACAAACCCGTACGTCTTTTGATCTGTCTTTTGATAGGTTGAAGAAATTATCTAACCATGACCTCCGACACTAAAGGGACCGCATGCCACGGAGAAACACCTTGCTCTTGTATTTCAACTTTGCAAACTGGAGACATAGTTATTGAAATGACAACCTCTATCGCTGACGCGTCAAGCGAGAAATCTCATTCAGGCGAAACATCGGACCCTATACAACCTTCCCAAGCTTCTCTCGAACGCAGTAGGGCAAACTTTCCATTTTCTAACATGTCATAGCTTGAACAAGGGCTGAAGTTATACAAGAAGGTTCCTTTGTTCGGCTACGAGAACGTTTCCATGGCATCACGGCTCGCTTTCGGCTATGGGCCAGTGAAGAATCCGGGCAGAATCGCAATAACCGGCTCGCTGATATACGGATAGAGAAAAGTAGGCCCTGCTATATTCCACGGAAACGAAGCACTAAATTGATATCCATAATAGTTGAGGATAAAAGAGAGGGTTATCCCAGACTGTCGGCTGTAATGAACAGCGATATTAACTTTGCTCTGTTCCGAGAATTCGGATACCTTCGAAACAGGCTCTTACTGCACAAACAAGCTAAGCTGACTAAATTGATGAGCCGTTTGGACAAACTCGACGATAAAGATGCTGAAGATGACCCATTCATTTTACAGACAATTGAGGATTCTAGCGAGAGAGGTCCAGAAAAGCAAAAATTGTTAAAAGAGATTGATAAAGAACTCAAAGATTATGGTAAAAATGACCCCATCGTGACCAAAATAACAGTATGTTGATATTTTGAAAGACGAACTTCTGCTACGTGCGCAAGAGATGAAGGCCATTAATCGCCCGACAACCCGAAATTATCAAAGTTTGTTTAATTACGTCTGGCAGGAGAGGGCGCTCGCCCACGACGAAGCACAAACATTTTTCTATAAAGATGATTTCGTGTCTCTCGCAGGTGGCCAAGAGAGCACCTTGTTAGACGGGATGATAGAGGATGTGCTGAATTTGATTCCTGGGACAGCTGCACAGGTGCGAAACCCGATTTTACCATGCTTGTAACCGTGCTAATCCAATTTCTCCCAGAAACTTTTTACCAACCCCGAGAAGAGAATGAAGTCTTCGACAGGCGATATTCGATACTATTCCCAAGAGCGTATCAGCATTCTATCAAAGTCTATTACTGTCCTTGTCACCATTGCTCTTTTGATGATTCCAGTTTGTCTACTATTTGCGGTAAATTGCACTCAACCCATGAAGATAGTTATTGTACTTCTGTTTGTCCTCGTATTCCTTGGTGCGATAACCACGTGTACTAGGGCAAAGCATCAGGAGATATTTGCGGCTACTGCAGCGTACGTATTACTCTCATTTTCGTTGTGCTACCTTTCCAGCCCCACCCAAACCCGGTAACTAGCTGATAAGTTTCATTTGACTGGTAAACCTTGATATATTCCAATATCCTGACTCAAGCTGGGCACACAGGTACTGCGCTGTTCTTGTCGTCTTCCTGGGAAATTTTAACGTGGTTAACTCAAACGGCCCAAATCCTGGTGGCGGACAGCTAAATCGAGCAAATTGAGAGGAAGGGGTTCGGTCTCAGCTCGATTTTTGCTAGAACTTCCAGGCATATGGAATACAGACCAAAGCATGGTAGACCCAAGGAGTCTACGCTCTAGCCTTATTATGAATAGTAGTGGCATCTCGGTTCTTTTTCCTAGTCGTATCCTATGTTTTCACATATGATTAAGTATTTTCACATCTGCGGGCTTTCCAATTCCCTCACATTAACAAGGATACTGAGCAAGCAAACGATTTTGGGCGCTTCTAAGTTAAATCAAAGTGGATTGGATGTAGGTTTATAAGAATAGCAAGCGGTGGAGAGATTGCCTCATTTCTTTTATTACAGTTCAGTGTAGACTTGGTGCTTATCAATGTTCAATACTTATCGATAAGGATTCAGTATTTTTCAACAACACCATAATAACATTATTGAATGATAATAGAGATAACGTAGGTGATAGGGTTATGACGGTCGGCATAGTTACGACGGTTCCTAACAAATTTCGTCTATGCGCATGTTTGTTATTCCAAACCGTCATAACTATGCCGACCGTCATAACCCTATCACCTACGTTATTTAAACACCTTTTAATTTATATTTAATTCAATAATGTTATTATGGTGTTGTTAAAAAATACTTGAATATTGATAAAAGCACTGAGTGTAGAATATCACAAATACCAATATTCCAAATACCGAAAGTTCTCACTAATATTAATTTCAGTCGTCTCGGTGTGGAGATGAGGAAGAGCGATGCACTCATTGACACATCTCCTGCATCATCCTGAATGCAATATTACCAATCATGCCCCCTGTAGGACCCGAGACTTGACAACCAACTCAGACGAAATCTCTCAATGCTGAAATTTCGCTTCTCTCACCTTTCCTGCACAGCAACATGCGGCGCGGCTCCACCACTAAACTTCGAAAACAGGCCGGGCGACACGTTCATTCAATTAAAGTCCCCAGCATAATGGTGGCTGCAAGACAGTGGCCCTTGATGCTCCAGTACTTTTTTAATAAGAATACACCCCTTGGCTGCGCTTTGGCCTTGGCATTGGACGACCTTAATAATAAGGGTCGAAGGGAACAAATGATCGGATTACACGCTATGATATCTCAAAGCGTTGTTAGTCTAGAGCGGCGGCGCATGCAGCTTTCTCAATCCCCAAGCTAAAGCATCGGTAATTACAAGTTCCATATTCCCCATCCTTCTAGCATTTTGTCCACAGTCTACGCCGCCTGCCACTGCACCGACAACTTGAACTCCCTTTGCAACCATGGGCTATGTATAAGCAAAGGTTTTGAACAATCAGGCAGCAATCCCCTAAACCTCTTCCCCACGAGACGATTTAGTCTTAACGTTGCTTTCAGTGCCCAGAAGAACCGTCCAGAGAAGAATCGACCATAAAAGAACCTCCTAGAGAAGAGCGGCCCAAGAAGATCCACCCAAGGAAGACCCGCCTGGAGACAACCGGTCTCGATAATCTCAAGTCAACCTCCAGTGTATCACCGAAACGGAAAAGAGCAACCTCAAAAAAGCGAAGCGGGAGCCAACGAATCTCCGCGGCGTCTTCGAGCTTATCTGCCCGCTGGAAGGGGGGAGAAATAGAGAGATACTAGGCTGGGGGACTGGAAGAGAGCCAAAGGGCGGGGATAGCATTGCATGCGCGCACACGATGGGCTGGGCAGACATGCGTGCTCGGATCTCTACAGTTGTATACTGTCTAGTTTGACAGTCATTGGGATCTGCCTTTTATTATTCGCATCACTTTAGACGTTGTTCACATGCTAATAAATACATATTTCCATGAATCGCTCGATTTTAGACTTTCACTATACAAACTTGTGAGTCCCTTTGAGACCGGAGAAGTAAACGTATTCAGGTTCGTGAAAATCGACGGAAAATGTAGTAGCTGGGGTCTCCACTGAGCAGTGTCGCAAAACGAGGGTAGCCAGGGCGGAAATCATCCATTGGTCGGGGTTCGAGCTTGTCAGCAGTGGCTTTACTACGACTACTGAAATAGGTCGTGCTTACGCTGCAATGATTCTACATCGCCGATTCTATTTTTAGGGGCCATATTCCCGTCCTTGACAGCACACGAGGCTGAGATTTTTCCTCCGCGATAACGCCAATCCAAGGTGCGTGAGACTATTTGACCTAGACATAGTCATGCGCCCGGTCCCCGTACACAGAATCAGCCTATTGGCACTGGTTATCCTGCTGAATGAGCCTCATTACTCACCGGTTTCGAGGGATTGTACATATATGCACAACAGTGATATAGCGGTGTAAGTGATTTGATGAAGAACTCACAGAACGAGCTGTATTTGGATGACAATGCAATGCTCCTTTAAGAACTCGCTTCGATTGGCGGATCGAAAAATAAGGCGGACTTCTATTTGGACTAGGCGAACAGCCAGGCTGGGTGAGTTGTGGATATCGCTTATAGGGTGGTCACTGTGGTGCGCATATGCAAGCCAACCATTCTTTGTTGTCTCGCAGCCTTCCAAGCCTTCCAATCAGCTTGTCTCGGGTGATGCGGCTGTGACTCGGAGTGTGCGTGGTGTTCGAGATTGAAGCCACAGAGATTGGACTCTTCAGGAGATTAGCAATATATATAAATTCTGATAGATATGACCATTTGGCCTTATCATCCCACGTGGTTTCTGTTATTGGCAGTTAGTACAAATCCGTGGGAGAAAGAGACGATCACGATATACTTGCTTTTTCAGGTTCCAAGAACATGGGTTCTCCGTCATTCTCTATTGAAGTTCGTAGCGCCACTGTTTCGAAACGTAATCCGGATTGACCTGAAACTTCACGCACAGTCAGACTATCAGAATGGCATTAAATGGTTTCCTGGGAGAGCAAAGGATTACGATATTCAAGGAGGTGAGTACCACTCGCAAAAGATTTTTTTTTGGAGCCGCTGAGACAGCGTCGGGGGCAAAATTTTGGGTCATTGGGGAAGTCTACCTCACAGAGAATGTCATCCTAAAGTGACCTTTTCTGATCGAAAGTTTCGATGAAAATGATCGTACCTATACTCTCACTGAAAAAGATGAAACAACACAATGGGGAAGTAGCAAGAAAGTAACAGAAGAGAATCTTCGACATGGAAAGAAATGATTGGAGGGTTTTGCAGACTTCGAAAGACTGAGGTCGCGCTTTCGAATCTTAGTGTAAACCAACAGTGGAGAGCCATCCGTCCATTAAGAGTGTTTTCGCTTTCACCAGTTTCGCAGGCTATGCCTCTCGCGTGATCAGAATGTCCTCGATCATTTGAAGTTCAGGTCAAATCGCAGTCCGCATAAACTTCGGCAAGAGCGCTCAGCTGAACGGAATACGGTCAAAGAAGCCTCCCGGCTTAAAAAGAGAGACTTCAAGAAACATTTGTGGATGGACTGTTAATATATACCTTTTGATAGATTATGTAAGAAAGTTAGCTATGGATAACGACCTCCCCAGTCAGCCCGTTTTTCTGACGAACTTAGTCCTATAAGGAACTCCCAGCACACCCATCCAAAGTCCAATTAGGTATGATGTTCCCCTTGCTTTGATTGATCAGTTTTGAGCCCACTCAGGAAAGAAGACAGAAATGGCTTAGATCTGCTCGGAAAGCATAAAGACCGAGAGCGCTGTTCACAGTGGCATCTTCCTCAAGGTCGACTATGATTCCTAGTAACGATAATCAGCTAGCCCCTGCGTTCTCTAGAGCTAGAAGATGCAGTTGCAATTTCGGTCATCCGGCTAAGAACAAACATAACCTAAGGTTGCGAAGAGTGATGTATTAAATTGTTACCAAAAGAAATTTAATTGGTAACAGTAAGTCTATAAAGAGCTGGCAAACTCGTGAACCTTGATCGACTTAAGGAGAATCCATTTTTGTGGAAATGATAGAATGATTTCAGCCAGGGTCTCGCTGCGGCGGGCATCCGGGAAACGGGACTTATGAAAAATAATTGTGTTGCTCGGACATCGCAATTCCTCAAGCACTCGCTGTTCCCGATCGATACGACTTTTGAAAAATTTGCCCAGTTTCTTTCCTTCTACTTTGAAACGCTGGTACGTGCGGTTCTGCGCCTTAGGATATTTTCTTCCATAGACTCCTGCATCGGATGCCATGGATCCTTTCAGACCATTAGCCTCTAATCTTCCGATAGATAATGAGGTATATTAGAATTAACCAGCGTAGCCACTGCTTGAGTAGAGGGCCCCGAGGGGCAGGTGCGGACAGCTTAGGCGAGCAGTTTCCCCAGGGGTAATGATGGAGATATTTGCAACCCAAGGCCGGAGAAAACAAGTGGGGGTTCGACTGAGCACTAGAAATTTCAGTAGAGAGGCGACAAACTGCTGGCAAACCGTCCCGGCAGAATAGAAGGCGGGATAAAGTGCTAGAGGCGTAGAGAAACCGGGAGGGGTTTCCTGCTAAGAGAAAGTATTTGCTGCCCCAAGAAGCGTTCTGAAATGGGTGCACCCAAATGAATACAGTGATAACAGTCTGGATGCTCCAGCAAATCTCTAATAGCAGCAACAGCATCCTAACACAGATCGACCCCAGTAAAGTCGAGACAGAAATATTCGCAGGCGGAGTGAGGTCAAATTTGACGTGGTCAAACTGACGTCTTGGCATGGCTTAGCGCGATCCTCGTAGTCTTTGTCGTGCCTTGTCAAAGCTATTTCTTTATTCTTGATCCAGCTCAAGTGAGACTAGTTCTTCCAGTCTCTAAACAACGTTCAGTCTTAGTGTCGAGAGTATTCAGCGGGGCTCGAAAGATAATTGAGGCAATCAGCTCGTTTGTCATAGCTAGAGAACAGGATATTGGTGTCGAGAATGTTCAGAGATATTTGCGCTGCGACTTTCGCAAAAATGAAATTCAAGTAATCCGTAGAGATACTCAAAAATCGAAAGTTTTAGACGAGCAGATTGACTACGACGTATAACACTGAAGCAAGTGTTAGCCTTTCCATTACCATACTTATCACAAGTCTCTTGTCTTGCTTGAAATGAAAATATCTACCAACAGATACAAAAAGACCAAGAATGATTTCGAAATTGATGAGGGAGGTTATGAGGCAACCTAACCCGTTTACCGCTTATGGCATCATACACCAATGTCGATGTCCAGCCTTATACGAGCTTTCAAGAATACAGCTCGCACAAGATGGCAAGCACAATAAGTGAGGTAAAGAGGAATTGCTCGAGCTACGCCGTCACGTTTTACGGGTCTCATATCTAGTGGCCTGTACGGAAAGACCAGTTAGCGACGGTTCGGATATTTTAGAGTGAACATACAGAATCCTCACTCTCATTTTCCTCCTCGATTTGCATATCCATTTGCATGAGATATGGCTGCTTTCTTGTAGTCATCATTCATGGCAGGGAGAGATCTTTCTAGTAAAGAAAATTTCTTATGTTAGGGAGAACTTGAATTCTCTCTGAGTTGAAGAGAGCCACGGTAAGCCAATTGATGTAGGGGCCGTGAAGTCCGATCTGATCAACGGTCATCGCATTGAGCAGTTAGCGAAGCATAGGGCCGTTCGGATCTGTAATAATTGGTATCACAAAACATATAAGTGTGAAATGTAATTAAAGTAGTTGATTTCAGTTTGTTTGGCTCTAGAGAGGAATGTCGTAAAGAATGAATGAGGGGAAAGATGAAGTTGGATGTCGACAAACGGAGACGAAGATCGTCCATGGTTTAGTGCGACCAGCCCTTACTTTAGTCCTTTCATTTGCGTTCAGCTAGGTCCCTACAAGCACAAAATGGGACCACTTCGACGCATTGCTGCCCTTAGTCAAATAATATTAAGCCTCCACAGGGAAATAGAACTTCATATGTGTCCATAAACAAGAATATCCTAATGCCGGCTGTAACGACTGTGAGAGAGTATGCCGTTTGTAGCTTCCGACAAACGGTATGAACACACAGCTTGGACATCTAGGACTACACCTAGGTCACGACCAATTAAATAGCCCTATGCATTCGGCACTTATGCATTCACAAGCACGTTTGATTTTGCCGACTAAAATTCGGTCTAGCAGATTACCATCGGGCTATCAACCTGTAAAATAATCCCACATCATCAAATACACTTACCCAATCAGAATGTCAAGGCCAAGTGTGGACGCCTGAAGACTGAAACTCAAATGAGAACATGACATGACCAAGAAACTGTATGCGACTGCTTATTGGAATATGTATAGTACGAACAAATATTTGGCAAAACGAGAGCATCTAACATTAGTCAGTCCCCCCCCCCCCCGGCTGGTCTCTTTTCATTGGAATATTGCCAACTTTTACTCATCTTTATTCTGGCCGTGCCCCTGGGCTGAAAGAACGCCTCGAATGTAAGCTTGGCGCAAGGGATCCAACATGCAGGTATTTAAGGTCGTACCCGCCAACTAAAAGGCTCTATACTTAGGTATATCTTATTGGTAAATGAAACTCCTTCCTGGGTTATTAGAGGTGTAACGAAAACTGCAGGTGTTGGAAACCCCGATATCGTACCATGATGGAAAGAGGGATTCACAAGCAAAATGCACCACGTTGCAGTAAGAAAACAAAAAATCAATGCACGCATCATGCACCTTGCACAATACAGGGTTTATGACTTAGAGTTAAAACGCTCATTCGGTGCTAGATAAAATATTAAACCTTACTTGCAGTCGATATTTTGACCTTGGTTAACCGAAGATTACTGGATTGATTGGAATAGGATTATAGTTCTAACACTTTTGTGTTTCCGTCCCAATAATTGAATGCTCAATCATTTCAATTCTTTTTTTTTTTTTGAAACCATACACCGTTTTAGGTACCCAAAAGGCGCAATGCCGGGTCTTCCATTATATAGAGAGCTTGCCTACAAACAACAGCTCAACCAAATAAACAAAAGGGATCCAAGTCGTTCTCTCTGTTATATTCCACCCTCCTAAGGGGACTTCTACCGTATCCCTTAACCCGTTGATTTGGGTTCTACGGTTATCGATAACGGGGCAGCCAATCGGAGAACCCGGTTCAATGCAAGTGCACAGTCAAATCCAGTAGCGAATTCTCTAAGGACCCCAACAGGTTAAGGGATAGCGAATCCAAAGCCACATGTACTATATACTAATTCCACCCCAATTTTAACATCCTCTAGTAGTAATATCGAGGCCTCCACCTCTGCCTACCATGACGTATATTTGCTAAGAAAGGATCGCGAATCTACAAGAAGTAGGGGCTGTAGGTAAGCAGCTCAACGCCGCTAAGGCCGCGGTATTTTACACTAGGACGCAGCTCTTTTTATCGTGAATATAACCGTGGCGCAACTCTATTAACGGCTGCATTCTTATGCATCGAGGATTAAGGTTGAGTCGTGTTCATATCCCTTACAACGGTACAATTCGTCCTACGGTTATCGATAAGATCCAGCCCAATAGAACCAATCGGATTAAGTTAGGATGCCCAATTGTTATTATGCTAGTGCACGGATCACTTGATGGTAGCACGCTACTTGCATGAGATAGACTTCGCTCATAAACTCTCGTACGTCATCCACTCGAGCTTGTCTTAGCTTCTCAATACAAGTTGGTTCACGATTCCGACAGGCAAAGATACTGGACACTAGTCACCACGGGAAGGTGCGAGCTCATCGTCAGGCCTCAATGATATCTAACCTGACGATAGAAAACAACATTACGAACAATGCAGAGCTTGTGTATCAAGGATCAAAACGCCACTTAACATGCTCCCTCCAATAAATAAATTGCCGTGATCCGGAAGTGCCGACGCACTTGCCATGTATCCACTTTCCGTCCTGCAGATCTACACCGTCTCGGCGCATCCGATCGAAAGCGTGTGTTGATCATGCTAACCAAAATGCGTACATTTCTACCCAAAAGCAGGTAAAAATACGTTAAAATGGCCGTGCTTATTACTAAATTCTACTGCTTAATCACCAAGATCGACACGCGCTTTCAACCGGATGCGCCAAGACGGTGTAATCAGGAGGTCATACGCTAATCATTATGCACGGCTCCTAATGAGGTCCTATCCTCCCGCTAACCAACCGATCCGTCGGGTACCTTGGTAGGATTCCCCGCCTTGGCTAGGTGTTTACTCAGTGAACTGCATAACTTTTTGGATGAGGGAGTCTTCTCTTGTAAGCAGACTAGACAAGAATCAGAGTACTATCACTGTAATTGATTTATTTTCTTATCTGGTAGCACGGCTTCATTTTTCTCATCCCCTCACAATGGCTGAATGGCGTACATCTTCAGTGGATTGATCAAGACGCTTGAGAACACTCTTTCCCAGCCTTTAATTTTGTGGAGATTAGAAAAACTAACCTCAGCTGAGAAGTTTATTGACATACCTACCGATCGCTGTACGGGTACCAACCTTTGGACTGTTGAATGCTCTAGAGATTCAAATTGGGGTTTGTGGCATCGAGGGGTTGACTTTCTGCGGTTGGATACTTTTGTTGAGCATTTTGGACAGAATATTTTCTTGGTTTATAGAGATCCGTATTAAGTATTTAGGCACTGGCCTATAGAAAATGCAATAAGTATAGTTGTATTTACATACGAAATCGACTGCCTGCCTAGGCTGCTCAATGTTCATACATGTACAGTATGTCTGCTCCTGCAGTGTCCTGTGGTGTTATCTAAAAACACTACCAGGGACACGGCTTCCCCTGGCAATTTGTCTTTGAAGTGACTAGGTATTGAATTGTATCATTATGTTTTATAGCAAAATCAAGTCATCTCTTTTTGTTGCTCTGTTTATTCCTTCTGTTTTGAGTAGTACTGTCCATTGTGCACAGTCCTCATACTATTTGTTCTGTGGAGGACTTCTTCACCCCTGGCATTCTCTCACAGAGTTTCTTCACATATGTTATGGCGAGTATGCAGTGGCTTTTTGGCCAGCTAAACACTCCTTTAGTAGCCATTAAACTTTTCATTTCAATAGCCTGCAGCTCTGCACAGGTTGCTTGCCCTATTCTCTGCATACTGGAGGCGCCAACCTTAGAACGCCTCCATAACATTAGGAACATATGAAACTTACACAACCCCTTTGTGAATTCTATAGCCCGCAGCAGCCATTGTGCCTTAAGAACGGGGTGAAATACGGTAGCAGAATCAGCCGATTAAAGTAAAATGTGCCACAGTCGTAGAAAGTGGACTTGTTAGGAGAAAAGCCTCCTGCACGCTAACCATATGATGCATAAAGGGGCTATGGGCATGTGAAGAACAAAAATACACGCCATTTACTCAACAGAGACGTTGAGGTTTCGGAATGTTTCTTTCGTTGTCCTTACCATTGTTGATTGAATAAAGCGGGATTTAATGTCTGGCGGTGAAATACCGACCTCAACCAGTGGAACGCGAACCCTTGTTTCATTAGTGGTTACGGGACATCGGCTTTACGACAAGGTTGTCATTGTTTTCAGACGAAATTGTATTGGTCTATCTGCTAGCAACGCCCTTCACGACTTTCTCATAACAGGTGTATTTGACGATTCCGACCAGTCAGCTTCCACACTTACGAATCCGATGACGCCAACTCTCAGCAGCACTCAAGCGCTCACCTTATCCTTCTCCAAATCTGCAATCTGTAAGACCGCCTTTCCGAAATTCTCGCCCTTCAGCATACCCAGGAACCCGTCGATAGCATTGTCAATGCCGACAGTGACGCTCTGTTGGACCTTAAAACTACCATCCGCGATCCACTTCTGCAGGTTCTCCTGATGCTCGGCATGGTACTTCGGGCCCATGTTTGCATCGCTAACAATGAAACCTTGCATCTTGATACGCTTGCCCACAATTTGCATAAGGTTGCGGATCGGATACTGCTCTTCAGGTCGGAGGTTGTACTGGGAGACCATGCCACAAGCGACTGTTTTAAATCGTCAGCACTTCTCTTGCATATTCTCGAGACTCTGCATCCCTAGGGCTCTGCGACCCCAGGGTACCCCTTTCTCCCCTGATTGCGATGTCGAAACAATCGAAAGCTAACGTACTTATCCTGCCAAACTGATTCATATGGTTCAGCGCCGCCTCCAGCTGCTCACCACCGACGTTCTCATAATAGATATCGAGCCCCTGCGGCGCAATCCTCTTCAACGCATCCGCAGGCTTCTCTTTCTTATAGTTAAACCCGCCATCAAAGCCCAGCTCCTTGATGAAGTCAAGCTTCTTATCATCTCCAACGCTGCCGTACACCTTCAATCCCTCATGCTTCGCCAACTGCCCAACAACCTGTCCTACCGCACCGCTCGCCGCAGATATGAATATCGTCTCGCCCTTCTTTGGTTGCCCGATCTCGTAGAATGACGAGTAGGCCGTCAGGCCCGGCATGCCCAGCGCGCCAATGAACACTTTCGGGTCAAGATTATACGGGTTATCGAGCTTGCGCGCCTTCTCGACGAATGACGCATCGAGCACCGAGTATTCTTCCGTGGGCGTAACATCTTGCGAAATGATGACATCACCGGGTGAAAATTTGGGTGTAGAGGATTTAAGGACTTTGGAGACGGTGCGGTTCGTGATGGGCTTGCCGAGCTCGAAGGGCGCAGAGTAGGACTTTATCTCAGGAGAGCGCATTCGGCCGCGCTGGTAGGGATCGAAGGAGACATAATAGTTTTTGGTGGTTATGCCGCCTTCTGGTGGATTGGTCTCGAGGTCAAAGGGACGGTCTTCAATGATGAGATCTTGTCCCGGTACGGGCCAGCCGCTTGGGACTTTCTTGAAGATGACACCTTTGTTTTGAACCATTGCGATAGAGGAGTTAGTGGACCTATGAAGTGTTCAATGGCGAAATATTGGGGTTCTCGAATGGATTTAAACTAAATACACGGATGAAGCGGAAAACTGCTAGTACTATAGCAAACAGAATTTTTTAGTAGCACGGAGTTGGAAGCTGACGCCGGTGAGCTCTTCCACGATATGGATATTGCTTAGAAATATCAAGGACGATGCCTAGGTATACCGCTCATTGCATCATTAAAATATGGCCGGCCAGACTTGCTACTTACGGGGTTTACACCGCGGAGGGAAATCTTTGGAACGGCTGTTCTAGCTTTCCAGCATCTTAGATACGTGGTTGGCTTCCTGTTAAGTCTCGAGACTCGGTGTATGTTTCCTGTTTAGCCCGTACTCCGTTCTCAAAGCATGGTTGTTGAAGGTGTAACAACGGGCGTAAGCTTGAAGAGTGGACAGCCCCGCGATGGCAACTAACATTATGCCTCGGTGAATCTCATCTGTTGTCCCACCAGCTGCAGAAACTTCAGTAATCTGATCCCCATAGCAGATCCACCAGGCCACACCAGAAAACCTTTTAGTAATCAAGAGAGCCACTGATTCTCTGCATTCATGCAGTTGATCGTAGAACGGCTTCAGCACGCGGCTTGCGGAGCACGGACGAAAACGTTATGAAACTCGGAACGGGATCGGAACATCTGATTTCGCGTCACGGTAATTGGAGCTTGAGGATGATAGTGGCAGTTATATGGTTATTATCTGATTACACAATGGTTATGATGCGTTGTGTTGTACTTCTAAACCAGGGGATGCAACCCGTGTTGCCGATAGAATAGCCCACGCACTGGAATACGTCGCCATCCTTTCATGAAGAGGCCAGGCCCCATACAGTTTCTGCAAGCTCAGCATCAGCATCTAAGGAAGTATGGGACAAGCACCTCGCAAACATGAGACACTAAAAAATACCATGTTTGGCGGACGCCGCAGGGCTACTGTCACTATTATCTGGTGACCTGGAGTTCTCTTCAGCATCCAGCAGGATTTACCGAATGTCCCAGAATAAGAAATGATTTGGGTGGGCGAAAACTAATCTGCGGTCTATCCCAGGTACATTTGATTTTAGATACGCGAGCGTATATAACGAGCCGCTCACAACGCGTTAGAAAGGTGCAGAGGGAATGGCAGGAATAACTTCACAGCTTAATATCTTCATGGCTGGTTCAAACCATCCACACTGGTCTGCTTGAAAAGCAACGGCTCTATTAAGGCACACCCAGGACCACGAGGGAGAGCGCCAAACTTCGGGTCAGCTCGCAGTTTCTGGCGCCATCCAAGATAACTCACGCAGCAATTGCTTCTTCCATAGGCCAGCAAGATAGCCGCCCCGCATTGCATCCCAGAAGTATGACATAATCCCCGAAAGTGCAGGCAGTTCATCCATAGGATTCGTAGTCGTCTACTCGAATAGTCCTTCGCGACCAACTTCCAAGTCCGGAAGTGCTGCGGGAGCCACTCCACTTGTTGAAAGTCGTAAGTCGAAAGCATATGAGCGGATTGCACGCTGAACTTAGGACGAATAATCTTTCCGTCAAGAGTAAGACGGATCGTTCATAGAGCTTACATCGACGTCTTCGCCGTTGACGCATTTCCAAAATACACTTTCGGCGGTAGACAAGAAGTCGAGGAGCTAGGACGGTTTCCGGGAGCATCCAGGCCTTCTCATGGGGTGGTTCCTGGTTTAGTTCTGTTCCTTTCTGAGAGAGTAGAATATTCCCAATGCGGCCGCCCTCAAGGCGCAAAGGAAGGCTGATAACCGTTGATTGGTCGTCGTAGACTTCTAGAAAGCCTTGTTCTGAACCACTAGTGTTTGCGACAACGATTGTGAGATACGAGTTTTCAAAGACTTGGTGCATATGTGCCATTTCTCTCTTTGCCTTCAACAGAATCTTGAACTATGCAAACGCGCCACAGTTACCTAGAGAAGAAATAAAATAAAATCGCATCAATCCAGAGATATCGTAGGTCCAAGTTCCTGGTTGTTTTTACAGCATCCCGTAAAGTTCGAGGTAAATCAAAGAACAAAATATTACGGATATGTTTTACAACTGTTCTCGAAGTTGTAACAACTGGCTATGATTTGCCCTAGTGATAACTCAATGCTGCGTAAGGAGCACAGTGGCCATTAGAAATGAAAAGATGCAGTGATTTCGGTGCAACTGAGACATCTAAACTCTTGTAGGAAGCCTTGAATTAGGGACTGCGTAAGTTTTGTGTGCTTCGTTACAGTGATTTATTCACCCTCGAGCTAGAGAGAAAGAATTAGAGGTGCCCCCTATCAAGTACGAGTCTCCAGCTTTAAATGAACTCTGCCAAAGGATCACCTAAAGTTCTTGTAAGCCATTAACTTCATAGCACCTATGTTACTCTCACTAATGCAAATTTACCTTTGTCAGCCGCAAAATAAAATTCTAACGTCTCTGCGAACAGATAGTCAGGTCCAGTCACACTCAAGGTCCTATAAGAGTCTCTGAGCTAGAAAGAAATAGTGCTTCGGTCTCCGGCCTTAGCTTTAGATGTTCTAGATATATTATTTTGTCCATTCGTCCTTCCTAAAGTGGTTCCGCCTGCTAAGCTTTGATATTAAACTCCAACAGCATCTGACATAGCGGACATCCATCATTAGATGTCTGCGCAAGGGAGCTACGACGGCGCCTGTGCTTTACCCCAGAGGCATCAGACAGCGGAGGGAATGGTAGGGTGAAGAAGGCATTAATTGCCGTGAATAATCTGACACATACTGTCCGGAGAAAGTCATTGCCGATACCAACAGGGCAGGTTGCACCAAATAAAGAAGGTAATGGGAAGAAAAGCATTGTACATTGGAATTTCAGAAACCACGCACCTTTAAGAGATGCCCCAGGTTGTCCAGGGTGGAATGAGGATCAAGCAAAAAGATGGAAGTGAAGAAATCAGGAAGGCTGGGGCAAGAAGGTTGGACTTCCGAATTCGTCTTGTTTCTTGGCATTAACCAACACTTCCCAGTTGAGTCGCAACTGCGTACTGATGTTTGAAGGCCGTGCTCACCTTGCTGAACGCCACACATTCTACTACTAACCTTGTACACTTTGCTGATACTTTTTTATTCATTTTGCCCAAGCCTTTTCAGCAATTGGAACGTCGCAATGTCAAATGTCCAATACCAATCGACTCCGACGGACCCTCCACCCTCATATGAGGACGTCTCGCAGCCAGGGTCCGGTCCTGCAGGTGCATCAGGCCCACCACCATCCCCACGGGGACCAGCGCCACGGCGGACATTTGCTCTGGATCTTCCTGCCCTGAATATGGTCAGAGGAAAAAGAGTTATTCTAGCATCTAAGTCACCGCGTCGGAAAGCCCTCTTAGCACAGGTAGCTATACGAGACATTTTCCGGATACCAAGTTATAAATCGGTTGCTGATATATGCACCTCAGATTGGCCTAAGAGATGCTGAGGTCATTCCTTCAACGTTCCCTGAAGACCTTCCAAAATCCCTCTCTCCCTTCGAATATGTATTGCAGACAGCAACGAACAAATCTCTAGAGGTGTACCGTCGTGAAATCAACTCTGACAAGGGTGAACCGGCCCTCATAATAGCTGCAGATACGATTGTTGTCAGCCACAGTGGAGAAATCTTGGAGAAGCCAAAATCAGAGGTCGACCACATCAACATGTTGACTACGCTGAGGGATACGGGAATTCATAAAGTCTATACGGCTGTAGCAGTAATGGCACCGCTGGAAAGCGCCAAGGATCCAGGATATGCACTGGAAACGCACGTGGAAGAGACTGCTGTAAAGTTTGATTCAGCTGGTGTGTTCATTGATTTTCAATCCATTACACTCTAGACCCATGCTAACGTTCACAGTTACCGACGCCTTGATACTTGCCTACGTTAAGACTCGCGAAGGTGCGGATAAAGCAGGAGGATACGGTATTCAGGGCACCGGGTCCATTCTAGTCGAGCGAATAGAGGGTACATTCGATAACGTCGTCGGTCTACCGCTACGAACAACGCTACAGCTCATCGAGAAGGTTATGCAGCCAGATGAGGGAGAGGAAGATCAGTTTGAGCATAGCGATGAAGAATGAGCATGTGGAAGGATTATAGACTCAAACACAATGGCTGATCCATCGCACTGCATATCCTCGCTTCCAAATTAAGCCATATTTCGGCCTCGTATTGACACTAATTCGAGAGATACGAGTAATTCTTTGAAGGAGCCCTAAGATATAACACGGTTGAAGAGACTCGACTGGCATGAACGCTACAAAATTAAGATTTTCCATCGTCTTCAGCAGTTGTTTCCCTAACATCATCTCGAAATTGCAATGGCATCGGTCTAGTGCTGTTGATAACCGGCGCTTCTTTTAAGGCAGATTCGCTCACTGCAGGTTTTTCCTGTGTCTCAGGTGTTGCACTCATCGGTGCTAACTTCCTCTGCCACAAACGTTTTGATCACTGTCTTGACGTTTGTGACTCTTCTGGAGACTTACCTCAACAAATGAGCGCAATGGCCAGAGTGAATGTTAGGCTACTATTGACCTTGCTCATGGCCGCGGTATCTATCCGGAAAGTATACAAGGACCCAGAAGCCGGCGCTGGAATTGTTTATGTTGCTAGCGGGAAAACCGAGGCTAGAAGTGCTGCTTGAGGAAAGAAATAGGGTTTGGGCGTGATTGAAGAAGCATTTGCATAGGCCATTTTGCTCTACTACTTCTCGAGAAGCTGCGATAACAGTCATGGATGTAATTTTCGATGGTCCTGGATAATGTTCGCCGATTGTCAGATCTTATGGTTGGTAAAGTGCTTCTCTCTTCTGCTGAGTCACTATTAGAGCCCCTCTTGGTTGACTACTTGCGTGGAAGGACGTCCTTTTCGTAGTTCTGTCCTTTGGTACTAGATAATGTTAGTCCACAGAATTGCATGCAGCTAAAATCCTTGAAGTCCAATTCCTTTATTTACCACTGCCCGAAGCCACTTTCTTGGAGCTTTCTTCTCTTTGCTATCGTCTCCCTATAAAAGCTCAATCGATTTCCCTCCAGAAACCAGGTTCTTTGGAACCTTCGGTCTTTTATTACTCCCCCGATAGCCCTTTTCGAGGTATACTTTCCGCGAGTTTCAGCTCTCTAAAAACTGCGAAAGGTGAAGTGCACGTACTCACGTTCACTTTCGCCACCTCATATATCATCCGAGCAACCGTCGTTGAATGGTGCTGTTTTCAAAGTGAATTGTCTTTTTTCCACGTCTCTTGCACCTCATTACCACTATTTGGCTTTTCTTTAGCCATGCTACATCACAAACTGAAAGACGCAGTACCTAGAGGTTTCCGGACGGCACTGGCTTCATCTCAGCCTGAGGCAAGTGAGTAGACAACTTGATCAAGCCTTGTGTCGGCAGCTTCGGCCTCACCAAAATCTCCTCAGTCGAGAGAGCTTCCTATTCAAACTGAACATACGGCACCTTCGGCCGTTGCTACAACTCCCTCCCTCTATTCTCAAGCTACTTTGTCACCATCTTCCCTTAGCGCAATGTCGACAGCGACCACATCACCACCCTAGTTAGCTACGACTCTTGCCAGCATGGGCGCTCTTGCTCTCTCGAGCCCTAAAGTGAGTTCCACTAAGCTTGTCGAGCGTGACTTGAGGGCGTTCCGGAAGCTACCCTCCAAGACTGTCGTCCAGACGGCAAATCAAATAGACCTGAGAGAAGCATCTCAGCCAATCATTAAACGCAATCTTCGGATTGAGGTTGCTTCGGAACGCATAGAGGATGTCCACACTTTCAGGCTGGGTTTTGCACAAGCGCAGAATGGCTACTCTGTCTTTGCAAATTACTTCAAAGTGAATCTTTCGGAGACCGATCTATTCCGGTATTCCATTAGAGGCATGGACATGGGCTATTCACGTAGCTAGCGAGAGCTCTTCTCCTCTAGGTTTATCGAGATGTGTCCGCTACTTGCCAGCCAACAAGATAGTTTTGCGACAGATGGTCATCCAATCATCATTGCTAGGAAATACCTTGATAATCGCGAGCTAGGCTATGAAAGCGATGAAGTAGTCGAAGGTGCAGTTATCGCGAGTCACCAAATCCCCCCGCCGCAATGCCACAAAGCAGAAGTAGAACTCAGTCTAGTCTACGATGGCAAGATCCCTCTTGAAACCTACAAACAGTATATCCAGGGTAGCCCGGCCTCGGATTCCATATTCCGCAACACCACATAGGTTGACCGGGCGTTAGACATAATCGTGGCGAAAGCAGCACGGAAAGATGCTCCGGAGGATTTCGGGACGTTTCAGCGTGGTGACAACAGGTATTATCTCAAGGCCGGTGCTGATGACCTTGGGCGTGGTCTAGTCGCAAACCGTGGGTACTTTTCGACAATTAAACCTGCTATGGGCAACGCTATCATCAACGCTAACACCACGATGAGCACCTTCTTTAAGCCAATGCTACTAAGTAATTTCATGGAACCTTTCGGCGCAGAGAATCGCACCAAGTTGGAGTGTATATTGAAAGGTCTCAAGGCTCGTATTGAGTATACTCGAGGCAAGGACAGTGAAGTCGATATTGACAGCGAAGAGCGGCGAATCAAGACGATCTGGGACCTTGGTCGGCCAGTTCAACTACAACTTTTAAGAAAGAGGAGAACGGAGGAATGAAAGATATCTCAGTAAAATCTTATCTGGAGAAAAGTGAGCTGAATAGTTAAAATTTGTTAGGTAGTTGCTAACATAGTGAAGCATACAACTTAGTTGTCACAAAACCATATCTTCCATGCGCCAATCTTGGAGGCCCTCATGGAAAGGAGTCCTGGTTCGCCTCGGAACACCTTTGGGTAACGCCAAATCAGCCCTACCAGGAATTCAAATTTGGACTTCCGGACGATTTGAGCGCAAGGATGATTGAGAAAAGTCACCACACACCAGAACAAACCCGTGCGGTAATCCTTGAGGAAGGTTTACACTCGCTTGGGGTCTTGTCGCAATCACCTGCAGGTGTTTTATGTCCTTGTGTTTAATGCCAACCGCATATCCGCTAACAAGCGCAATTGTTTAGGCAACATCCGGCTTCAGCATTGATCCACGTATGGTGTCCATCCCAGCAAGGACGCTTGGAAATCCTACCCTGGAGTATCGCCAGGGTCAAAGGCAATCCCGAAAACTGTATTTAAGGCCGCCGCAATCTTTTCGGATGGTTTTAGTAATTGCAAGATTTCATACATGGTGGAATTTATGAGGCAAATACCAAAGTATGCTAAAGATCTGAAAATCGAAAGAGGACCAGCGTATACCATTCCCGACGGATGGTACAAGGGCTACGTTTTAGGGACGCCAGATGGTTACCACAAAACTGAAATCCGGAAGGCCTTCAAGTTTGTGGAGGGGAAAACTAATTCAATAATAAGCTTTGCTTCGTACCTCGACCATCCCCACCTTCACAGTCATCGCCAAAGCATAAATCACCCTTATTCTACCTCCGCACGCATGCACAATCACAGCGCCTCGAAATCCTCACTAACATCGAGCGCGATCCGTGGTCCTCAGGCTCTGACGGACGACAAAACATGTACCCGCGAAATCCATATCCAGTCCCAGCTCCTCTACCACCAAATTCCGAGGGTGCAGCTCAATCGGCCACAAACGCCAGCCACACAATAATCCAACTTCCGCCCTCCCAGAACCAGCAGATGTATGGCGGGAACGACCATCTTAAGCCATTTCGAGGGAAGAAAGGAGATAGGATGTTTAGGTATAATTACCCCGCAATTTCCGGTGTATATGCTTATCCTACTCCAGTCTGCAAGTTGAATAATAGCCCATCCGTGCCCGTATATGTGGTTTTGGCGATAAGGTAGGAGCAATCCGGTTTATGTAAGTTTGGGCTTAGAGCTTTACCAAGATATGCAGGAACTCACAGGACCAAAGACCAATTACCCCACCACCATACATTAGACTTATTGTATATGACGCGAGTACTGGGAAAGAGGTTGACTTTATATATAAAATGCCCTCCGCCAAGCTTTTCTTCTGTTTCTTTTTAAACCAATCCATCTAACGGCCGTTCCACTTCTAGCGAATTTAATAGCACCTTTTTTGTCCTTACGGTTAACCTATAGAATGCAGACAGCAAATATAAAGTTAATCTCATCCGTTATTTAAGCGGTGCACCAACCGTCTCCATTTCTAGCTTAACAACATTATATCCTCCTCCCGATCGCCCTCCAATGTACATAACCCAGATGTCCATGCAGACATATTATAACCCTTACGGCCAACCAGTGCTAAATCTATAACCTTAAGGCAACCCTCACAGCGCTCCGCCGCCCATTCCACCTAGTTATTATCCACTAACACCCAATACACTAATTACCCCTACCGGGTTTTAGTTCTCTTTAGCGCCTAACGTTACAGGCACTTATATACCAATAACCACTCACTGGCAGAGCCCCCGTTCTAGCTATATGCTTCTCCGAACAATTTTAAGTCTACTCGGCTAAGAAATTCCCTGGCATAATCGAGAGCACGCTACCCAGTAAGGTCTTTGCCAGCTAGGCATTAAGATACCTATTCGCAAAGATGGTCTAAAAACGCTTAAGCAATTAGGCCGAATATGATGCTAATACTTAAACATAAAAACCTTAGAAAAATTAGGAACCGGCCATATATAGATATAATGGTCTATGGGTATAAGCAGTGTGGTTTTGGATAATGCGAATAAGCGAGCATAAAATATCCTTTATCCAATAGAAAAGGCCACTGATAGTCGTACACCCCCTAAATGATACGCGTACACCCCCTAATTAATACGCGTACACCCCCCACCAAACAGGCTTAGATCCTTCCTCTTCAAGTTAGAACATCACGTATATTTAACTTGTATGCATCTACATCGCGAAAATCAAACTTTTAAAATGCAACTTTTATGACTGTACCACTACAATTAAGTCTTAATCTTAATTATAGTATAGGTAGTAGAGTCCAAATCAAGGTTGGAATACACTAAAGGACCCCTCAGTAAAGTCCTGCTAAAAGGGCAAGACCCCACAACCTCTATAAGCCTTTTCAATATCACCGCCAATACTTAGTAAGGCACTTATAGTAGTATCTTAACTTCTACCACCATTGTTACTACCTATAATACCACCTGCAATACCACCTACATACTCCTAAGTTAATTAATTGGATTGCGCGGTAACTTGTAAGGCAGTATATAAACTAATTTGGCTGCTACCGCCTCTACTTATCATCTATAAGCTGCCTCCGCGGGCACGCCTGCGCCCACGCCCACGCCCACGGGTAGTATATCCAGTATTTCGCTTAAATGCTGAGGGCTCGCGATGAGTTAAGGTATTAATACGACGTCTATTTATAGAGCCAGCTATAGAGCCAGCCGGCTAACTGCGGCAGCACTTAATAGTTAAAGGCTCTTAGATAAGAAGTAGAGGATTAATAGGTAGGTTAGTTGGAGGATCTAGTAGAGGGCGATCGAATTACTAGTATACGTTAATTTCGGTTAGCTATATTTTTAGTACTAAGGTGGCGCTTCGGTATAGCTACCTATAGAGGATATGGTAGCATAGAAGGCCGTATACTGCGGTCCATTAGCCGCTATAATTTAGCTAGTAATTAGCTGCCTTTGTAAGCTATAGTTGGTCCTTAAGATAACGAAGGCATAGAGGCATTACTTTAGTAAGAATATCTTCAAACTCTGGCTTACAAACGTTATATAGTGGGCGGTCTCTCTACCTCGCAATTGTTATTATATAGTTGTTTATATCATTCTAAATAAGGTTCTTAATATTCCAAACTACGTTAAATAAGTCGCCATTAGATACTATAAGGAAGCGCTTTAATTTAGAGTGCGCGCCCTTAAGTCGCGATAAAATACTAAGAAAGTATATTTAGTTAACCAAGAGAATTTAGGAAACTTGCTGTTATAACTACTTAGAGAAGAGTTGGTGGAAGCTAGTTAGTTAATATAGGCACAGTCTAGGATAGATCCAGTGGAACCATATAATAAGGAATAGTAACTAAGGTCACATGGTGTTGAATATATTAACTATATTAAACGAAAGGGACGTTACATTTAATATAGACAACACGTACCTTATGTACAAGAGAGGATTTCTTAGGAGTATGGTTGTGTATTTAAAGGACCTTAGTTCTTACCATAGATAGTTCTCTCCTTGTAGTGAATCTTAAAATATAATTGGAGTTAATCTATTGGGCAACCACTCCACCAGTTATTATTATATTGTTGTTTTGTTCTTACCTATATACCTAGCCTAATAATAGGACCTACTGTAGTTCCTGCTACAAGGTTCCGTTATATATTCACTACTAAGGTTATAGTATTAAATAAAGTTAAATAATATGCCACCTAGAGCACTAGTTATAACGGCGTTAGTAATAGCTATAACCTTAGGGCTAGGTAATACCAGTATAGACAATGGGGATTCTTAAGTGGTTACGCAAGGTTAGTTACAGGAAATGGTTAATCACTTATAAGATAATAATAGGATACTTAAAGAACGTATTAATGGAATTGGAGCAGTAAAAATTAAGCTACCTTTAATTAAACGATTCTTAGGGGAGAAGTTAAAGCTTAAGGGATTTCTTATACAGATGCACTTTAAGGTAGTACAGGAAGGAGCGAAGTTAGTAATATTATTAAATTAAGTAGCCTATACAGGATTGTTCCTAACGGGGAGGGCACTTAAGTAGTTTAAGCTATATCTTATGGAAATATAGGCTAATGGTATAATAACTACTAACTAGGACGTATGGTATATATTTACTAGTTAGAACGGGTTCGCGGAATAACTAATATAGATATTTAGAGACCTGGAGGCTATAACTATAGTAGAATAAAAGCTTCAGAACTTAGTATAACGCACTTTAGTAATTAAGTATATAACACAGTTTTAAACACTAGCTATATAGGTTAAGTGGAATAATAGGGCGCTTATAGTACAGTATAAATAGGGACTTAAGGCTAAAGTCCAGGATATAATTATCCTAATAGAAGATACGGATACTCTAAGAGAGTTAATAGATTAGTTAATAAAGATTAATAATAGGATCTATTAAAGGAAACAAGCTAAGAGAGGGTAAGACAAAGTTCTATAGTTATATAAGGCGTAGAGTACGCAACGACAGATATAGAGTTAAAAACTATAGAATGGCGTAAAGCTAATAGACCTAAGTAGTACTAAAGAAACCTAAAGGTGGGAAAAGAAACTATGGAAACCTAGAGGTTAAGGATTAAGTAATTAAAGGACCTAGGAGTAGAGGCTAAACCAGGGATCTTAGTAGTAGAAGACGTTTAGGCGGACTC
>Ga0307507_10002636_pt1 | contig 37007 bp, 24 predicted proteins | sample 7_EM_MG_FD_207223 | JGI IMG/M metagenome (GOLD analysis project Ga0307507, IMG submission 207223) | Populus trichocarpa ectomycorrhiza microbial communities from riparian zone in the Pacific Northwest, United States - 7_EM | ecosystem: Host-associated > Plants > Roots > Unclassified | place...
TCGACCTGGAGGCCGCCCGGATCCGGCGAAAACCGGTACTCGCAGGCATCACGAGCGAGTATCAGGCAGCTGCATAGCGCTCACAGCAGACCACAGGCCAGCCAGCGGATTCGTAATATCGAGCGGCGCAGGTGCAAGAGTGCGGTGCGTGTGATCCTCATGAACCCGCGCTACACCGGTCGCCAGGTGTGGAACAGACAGCGTAAACAGGAAGTGCTGCTCGACTTCGAGAACGTCGCCGAGGGTTACGAGGCCAAGCTGAAGTGGAACGAGCCCGGCTCGTGGGTCTGGTCCGACCAGATCGTGCACGAGCCCCTGGTCAGCGTCGAAGACTTCGAGGCGGCCCAGGCTACCCGTGAATCCTCCGGCCGCGGGCGAACCAGGGAGCGCTCCGCCGTCAGGCGCATCTACGTGCTACGCGGCCTGTTCCACTGCGGGCTATGCGGACGCAAGGTGCAGGACCAACACACCCGCAACTACACCTATTATCGGTGCCGCCACCCGCGTGAGTACGTGCTGGCGGTGTGGGGCTCGGAATCAGGAATTCGTCAGGTGACTGATTCCCTCGGGTGAGCCACGGCCGGAGTCGCGGCGGAGCGGCGGGCGATTGCGGGCGCGGCCTTCTGTTCGACGGACCTGACTGGCACGTTTCGTGTACGGCTGCGCACTTGTTCGCGTCCGGCGTCACGCGTTCCCTTCGGTAGGGGACGCGTGACGCCGGACGCGGTGGGCTAGCTGATGTTCCACTCCTGGTTGGTCTGACTGATCGGGGTCCACTGATCAATGGCCGCGCCGTCGGTGGTCGAGGCTCCGGCGACATCGAGCACCTGGCCCGATTCAAGGCTCTTGACGACCCATGATCCGTCCGGCTGGGCGGTGAAGGTCCACAGCTGGTTGTTGCCGCCGTTCCAGGTCCATTGATCGATGGCGGCGCCAGTGTTGTGGCTGAGGTTGTACAGGTCCAGGGCCTTGCCGCTGTTGCGGTTTACGATCTTGTAGAGGTTGCCGCTGACGTTCTGGATCTGCCATTGCTGGTTGGCGCCGCTGTTGGCCGTCCATTGGTCGACCGTGCCGCCGTCCGCGGTGGAGTTGTTGTAGACGTCGAGGACTTTGCCGCTGTTGACGCTGGTGAGCGTGTAGTACTGGGTCGGGTTGAAGCTCGGCGTGCTCGCGGCCGGAATGCTGCCGTTGCCCGCCTGGATCGAGAGCTCGGCCAGGTAGAAGTACTGGCCGTCGGTTTTCGCCACGCGGATGTACCGGTATTGCTGCGGGGTGGTGATGTCGCGGGTGACGCTCCCGCCGTACGGCAGCGCCCTGCTGTCGACCCGGCCCACGACGGTGTACGTGGCGAAGGAGGGGTCGTTCGACGCCCTGATCTCGAACCCGCTGCGGGTGGCGGGCTGGTCGATATCCTGACGGGTGATGAGGGTGAACTGGGAGAGGCTGTAGGCCGCGCCGAGGTCGGTTTGCCACCAAGCCGCCGTGTCGCTCGCGCTGGGCGACCAGCCGGTCGCGGCATTGTTGTCGTTGGCCATCGCTGCGGAGAACCCCGACGAGTAGGTCGAGGATGCCGAGGCCGGCTTGTTGTAGGCGAGGTCCAGGCGTGCGCGCAGTGCGGTGTAGGCGGATTCCAGGCCGGCCGCTTCGATGATGGAGCTGCCCGACGAGGTGTTGCCGGACAGCGTCATGCTGGAGCCGTTGTGGTTCTGGCTGATGACTTGGTCGGTGTCGGAGATCACGTTGTTGGTGACCGACATGTTGTTGGAGCCCTCGTCGAGGTAGATCCCTGAGACAGGGGAGCCGCAGGCGGTCGGCGCGTGGACGACTTCGTGGATGTAGTTCCCGGTGATGACGGTGCCGGGGTCGTCGGAGAGATGGTAGATGCCCGCCGAGTCGCAGAGGGTGTTCATGACGTCCGCGATGTTGTTGTAGCTGATCTGGTTGTTTCCCAGTGCATTGCTCGCGCTGGTCCAGCCCCAGCCCAGCGAGATGCCGGCCCACGGGCTGTCCGACACGTCGTTGTGGGTGATGACGGTGCTGTTGACGTATCCGGCGTTGATCCCGGCGGTTCCGAAGTAGTCCTCGCCGGTTCTGGTGATGAGGTTGTCGGAGATGGTGACGCCGGTGACGACTTCCTGTGCGCTCTCCCCGGCGGGGGACGTCGGGGGGTTGTACACCGTGTGGTATTCGACGCTCGGGGCGGAGAACTTCCCGACCATGACGCCGTTTCCGGCCGTGTCGTAGATGAGATTTCCGACGACCGAGCTGTTGTGGACGCCGTGGTGCAGGTCGAGCGCGGTGGAGCCCATGCGCGTGAACGTGTTGCCCGTGAAGGTGACGGAGTTGGCGTCGGCCACGTAGACGCCGGCCGGCGGACGGGCCACGTATTGCTGGTTGCTCGTGTTGGCGGACAGGTTGTAGTTCCCGCCCTGCGCGTTGAGCTCGCCCGTGGTGGACGGCAGGGTCCAGGTCGTGTCGGCGAACGTGAGGCCGGAGAACTGCAGGTTGTGGACGGGCGTGCTCAGGTTGGCGCCTTCGATGTCGAAGAGCGTCTGCAGCGTGGGCGCCTCGACCTCGGCGGAGGACATGTTCTCGCCCGGCCGAGGGATGTAGTACAGCGTGTGGGAGGAGGTGTTGAGGTAGTACTCGCCGGGCTGGTTGAGGAACTCGTAGGCGTTCTCGAAGTAGAAGGGGGAGCCGACCGCGAGTATCGGATACGGGCGTTGGAACAGGATGTTAGCCATCGCCGGGTTGATCGCGACGCTCGCGATGCCTGCGTTGGTCGTGTAGGACTGCAGCGGCAGGTAGCTCTCGCCCCACTGCGTTTGCAGGACCATCTCGACGCTGGTGAAGTTCGACCAGTTGGAGATCTGCGAGGCGAGGATCCCGAGCCGCTGGTTGGTGTTGTCGACCGATTTGAGTTGGTTGTACGAGCCAGAGTCGGGGGAGCGCGCGATGGTCGCCCGAGTACCGTTGACGTACAGCTGGCGGAAGTTGAGGCCGGAGGCGACGGGGGCGCTGTAGATGCCGCCGCCGACCGCGGTCCATCCGGAGATGCGTGTCGCCGAGGAGATGACGGGTGTCTCGCCGTTGTAGGCCTGCCACAGGACGTTGTAGCCGTTCGTCCCGGAATCGGCGGCGGTGAAGTCGGCGGTGGAGGACAGCGGGTACGTGCCCCCGCGCAGGTTGACCGCGACGTTGCCGGTCATGTTGGTGTCGACTGTGCGCACGGCGGACTGGGCTTTGGCGATGGTCTGAAAGGCGCTCGAGACCGTCGTGCCCGGATTGTTGTCGCTTCCGTTGACCGGGTCGACGTAGAAGTTCGTAGTTCCCGCAGCGCTCGCTGAGCTCGCGGAGATGCTGAGCGGCCATGCGATCGCCGCCGCGAGAACGAGGACCGCCGCGGTCGCGTAGCGCTTGAGGCGGTCCTGGCGATTGCGGAGGGATCCCTGCACGGCTTTGGGCAGAGCGGAGGTCATGTGCGTTGTCCTCCCAGGAGGGGACGCGCCAGGAAAGCGGATCCGACGAGATGGCACCCGCGGCGCTAGCAGAGAAATATGTATTACATGTCATCTGCATGTCAACGGATGAGTCAGTTCTATCCGAGTTGCTCGGCTGCCATGGGGCGGATGCGGCAGCGTATTCGTCCACCGGGTGTGGCAATATCGGCAGCTCACGGCTATAGGAGGCATGGCGGCGTTTTGGCCTCGGTGTGCAAGTGAATCAGACACATTATGTTGCCTGGTGGCGCGGTGGGACCGTGTTTGGCAGGCCGGTCGCGGGGACTCCCGTCGCCTGCTGCCCGGGCGGCTGTCAGCCGAAGACGCGGCGCTTGATCTCGCGGCGGTAGTCCTCGAGGGTGTTGTCGAGGTGGAGGGCGGCCGCCTGCGCCGCCACCTCCGGGTCGCCGTCCCTGATGGCCTGGTAGATCGCGTCGTGCTCCGCGATCGCGCCCTCGGCGTGACCGCCGAGGGAACCGTGGAGTCCTATGGTGCTCGACTGGCGTTGCAGGCGGCGCGCCTCGCGCACGGCCGCGACCAGGAACGGGTTGTGCGACGCGGTGGCGATCCCGGCGTGGAAGTCGTCGTCGCCCTGGTCGAAGAGCGTGTTCCGCCCGGTCAGATGCCCGTGTCGGCACGTTTCGATGGCGGCTTTGATCGCGCGCAGTTCCACCGGCGTGGCGCGCGTGGCGGCCAGCCGGGAGGCCTCCATCTCCTGGACCCGGCGGAACTCGAAGAGCATGTAGACGTGGTCCAGGTCGGTCGGCAGGAAGAAGCCGCCCCAGCGGGTCGAGCCGAGCATGCCCTCGTCGTCGGCGACGTAGAGCCCCCGCCCTTTCTGGGCGCGCACCCGGCCGATCGCGGAGAGGATCTTGACCGCCTCGCGCACCACGGTCCGGCTGCTGCCCAGCCGTTCGGCCAGTTCGTTCTCGGTGGGCATCCGGTCGCCGGGCTGAAGGCGCAGCTGCGCGATCAGCTGAAGGATCTGCTCCGCCAACAGCTCGTAACCGGGGCGGTACGCGGCGGCCGGCTGCTGCGCGGCTGCCTGTTCCGTCGGCGCTTCAGCCGACTCGGTGACGGCAGTCGGCGCAGGCAGCGCGTCCACGGACTTACCTCCCTCATTGCGAGCCACGTCGAAGAGTATGACTGATCGCCCAGTCGAACGAGAGCGTACTCGGTGCAGTGATCTGAGTCCATATGAGTAGGACTCATTGCGGATGGGGCTCTGGCTGTACCCGGCTCGTAATAGAGCAAATAAGGGCAAAAGGTGAGTTAACGAGCTGGATCTTGAGGAGTTTTCGAGGATAAGTAGGTTCTATCTCTTGACTTGGCTCGCGATGGGAGGGCTAATTTACGACGCGTCCACAGCGCAGTCAGGCTCACCCATCGGCCTCCCGGCTCGGGGGGGCACCACAACGTAGTGGAGTAGTCAATGAAGCTCAGGATCAACGCCGCAGTCGCGGCGAGCCCCCCTCGCCCCCGCCGCGGCCGCGCCGCACTGCTGACCGCGGGTGCCGTGTTGTCCCTCGTGGCAGCGGCGGCCTGCGGAAACGGCAGCACAAGCACGGGCGGCAGCGCCGAGAAGGACGGGTTCAAGCAGGCGGCACAGTCCGAGGGCGCCCTCACCGTCTGGGTGGATTCGACCCGGTTGGCTGCCGCGCAGTTGTATCAGAAGCAGAATCCCGGGGTGAAGATGGACATCGTTACCTATGACGGGGATTCGAACGGTTCGAACTATCTGCAGACGAAGGTGAGTCTGTTCAACCGGACGGGTAGCGGTTGGCCGGACGTGGTGTTCAGTTCGCAGAACAATGAGACGTCCTGGGCGGTGCAGTCGGGGTTCACCGCGCCGCTGAACAAGGGGCTGATTCCGCAGGGGACCCTGGACGGTTGGGCTACCGGGGCGAACGCCCCGTGCACGGTGGACGGCACGCTCTACTGCCTGCGCAACGACCTGTCGCAGACGGTGCTGTGGTACGACGCGACCCTGATGAAGCAGTGGGGCTATCAGGTCCCGGCGACGTGGGAGCAGTACCAGGCGCTCGGTGAGAAGGTCGCGACCGAGCACCCCGGATACCTGATGGGTGCGGCCGGGGACACCTTCACCCCCGAGATCTACCTGTGGGCGAGCAAGTGCGGCGCGAACCAGATCACCGGGCCCAAGGCGGTGACGGTGAACACCACCAGCGCCGACTGCACCCGGATGGCCTCGCTGCTCGACACGTTGATCAAGAACAAGACCATGTCCACTAGCAGCGTGTTCTCCTCGGACTTCGACAAGAACGAGGCCGGCAAGGTCCTGATGATGCCCGGCCCGTCCTGGTACGGTGGCGCGCTGTTCCAGGGCACCTTCAAGACTGCGAAGGGCCGGATCGCGGTCGCCCCGATGCCGCAGTGGTCGGCGGACTCGGCTCCCTCCGTCGGCAACGTCGGCGGCGGCACCTGGCTGCTCTCCGCGCACTCGGCGCACCTGAAGGCCGCCACCGCGTTCCTGACCTGGGTGACCACCTCGGACGACTACCAGGGCAAAGTCGCCCCGGGCTACCCCGCGGTCACCGCGGCGGCCAAGACGTGGCTGGCGAACCAGGCCTCTTCCGGCTACTACGCGAACGACATCACCGCGCCGCTGACCGCCGCCGCGGGCCAGGTGTGGTCGGGCTGGGGCTACGGCCAGTTCAGCCAGGAGGCAGTCTGGGCCGCCACGGTCACTCCCGGCATGACGGCGGGCAAGAGCATCGTCTCGATGCTGCCGGCCTGGCAGACCGCGATCGCCAACTACGCCCAGGCCGACGGCTACAAGGTCACTCAGTGACCGCCGTCACCCCCAACGCTGGATCGGCCGGGGCGCGCGCGCGACGCGCGCCCCGGCGGGTCCGGTCCGGGTACGCCTTCGTCGGAAGCTATGTCGTCCTTCTGCTCGCGTTCGGGATCGTGCCGACGGTCTACGCGGTCTACTTCGCGTTCACGGACACCGGGGCACGCTTCGTCGGCCTGTCGAACTTCGCCACTGCAGCGCGCGACTTCCGGTACCTGCCCGCGATCGAGCACGTGGCGCTTTACCTGGTGTTCTGGCTCGTCTCCCTCGTTGTGTTCGTCGTCGGGCTCTCCCTGCTGCTGCACCGGCTCGCCGCGCGCGGAGTCAACAGGGCATTGCGGTTCCTGTACTACCTTCCCGGCGCATTGGCCGGGGCGGCGAGCGTCATGGTCTGGCTGTTCCTGCTCGATCCCGCGGTCAGCCCGGCGGCATTCCTGCTGCACGCGCTGGGTTACCAGACCTTCGGCGAGGTCATCGCGCCGGGCCACCTGCCGGTCCTGTTCGCCATGATCGCGTTCTGGACCGGGGCGGGCGGCTGGATCGTGGTGATGTACGGGGCGCTGAACAACATCTCCACCGACATCCTGGAAGCCGCGCGGATCGATGGAGCCGGGGCGTGGCAGACGGCGCGGCGCATCCAGATCCCGTTGCTGCGCAAGTGGATCGTGTACATGGCGATCCTGGCGTTCGCCGGGGGCACCCAGCTGTTCGTCGAACCGCAGCTGCTCTCGCAGGCCAGCGTCGGGGTGGCCGGGCGGGACTACTCGCTCAACCAGCTCTCCTACGACTTCGCCTTCCAGAACAACGACGTCAACACCGCCGCCGCCATCTCGGTCGAGCTGCTGCTGGTCGGGCTGATCGTCGCGGCCCTCTTCGTCGCACGCTCGGGGTTCTTCGATGCCGACTGACACGCGGATGGCGCTCTCGCATACCGCACCCGCCGCCGGCGGCCCGCGCCCGCTCGGAGGGAAGCGGACACGCGCCCGTGGACGCGCGCTGCGCAACCCGCTGCCCGCGCTGGTGCTCGCCCTGTTCCTGGTGTTCTTCGTACTTCCGGTGCTCTGGCTGGTGCTGGCGGCGACCAAGACCGACGACCAGCTCGTACACGGCAATCCACTGTCTTTCGGATCCTGGCACGCGCTGCGGGCCAACTGGGACGCGTTGACCGGGTATCAGGGCGACGCGATCGTGCTGTGGCTGCGCAACTCGGCGGTGTACTCGTTCCTCGCCCTGGTCATCACCCTTTGCGTCGCGGTCCCGGCCGGATACGCCCTGGCCATGACCGAGTTCCGCGGGCGGCGCACGCTGCTGGTGGCCACCCTCGTGGTGATGCTGATGCCCAACGCGACCCTGGTGGTACCGCTGTTCCTGGAAGTCAACGCGGTCCACCTGATCGGGTCGATGTGGTCGATCATCCTGCCGTACTCGTTCTACCCGTTCGGCGTGTACCTGACCTACATCTACTTCAGCACCGCCCTGCCCAAGGACCTGCTTGCGGCGGCGAAACTCGACGGCTGCTCGGAGTTCGCGGCGTTCCGGCACATCGCGCTGCCGCTGGCCGCCCCGGTCGTGGCCCTGGTCGGCTTCTTCAGCTTCGTGGCGAACTGGACCAACTACTACCTGCCCTACGTACTGCTGCCCGAGAGCAGCCAGTTCCCGGTACAGGTGGGCCTGGGCACCCTGCTCGACAACGTCCCGCAGTTCAACCCGACCGCAGGTGCACTCGCGGTCGAACGGCCCGAGCTCGCGCTGGCCACCCTGCTGGCGATCACCCCGGTGCTCGTCGTGTTCCTGTTCTCCCAGCGCTTCCTGGTCGCCGGAATGCTCGCCGGCGCCACCAAGGAATAGCGCCCCTCCCGAACGGAGTACCACCGGATGCACCCCGCCGTCACCGCCTCGGTGCCGCTGCTCGAACCACCGGGCTGGGCGATCGCCCAACGTGAGCTGTTCGACCTGCTCGACCACGCCTGGCGTCGGTTCGCCGACGAGTTCACCGGCCCGGACGGGCGTCTGCTCTACCGCGATGCGCTGCGCTCGCGCGACGGCGTGGACGACTTCTACGAGGTCTTCTTCAACTGGCCGCAGCTCTATCTGCTCGGCGGCGCCGACGACCTGCTGGCCTCCAGCGAGCGGCACTGGGAGGGGGTGACGGCGCAGCTGACCGAGCTCGGCATGCTCAAGGACGAGTACGAACGCGGATACGACTGGTTCCACCAGGGCGAAAGCCTGCTGCTGCTCTACTTCCTGTGCATGGCCGCGCCGCAGCGGTGGGCCGCGCGGGCGCTGCGCTTCGCAGAGCTCTACGTCGATCCCGCGCACGGCAACTACGACCCTGAGCGGCGGATCATCACCCGCCCGCACAACGGCAGCGACCCGCAGCGCGAGGGGCTCTTCGACGGGGACGCGTACCCCTGGCTGCCTCAAGAAGCCGACATGTACGGCTTCCCCCTGGACTGGCTGCTACCGGCCGGGGCCGCCGCACCCGACCTCGCGCACGACCCGCGGCTCGGCCAGGAGATGCGCGGCCGCCTGGGCACGGGCGACACCGCGGTCAACCTGGCCGCGACCGGACTCGTCCTCAATGCGCTGATCCTCTCGGGCGACCAGCGCTACCGGGACTGGATCGCGCAGTACGTCGGAGCCTGGCGGGAGCGCGCGGCCGACAATGGAGGGATCGTGCCGGACAACGTCGCGCCGGACGGCACGGTCGGCGGGCTGCTGGGCGGGCGCTGGTACGGCGGCCATTACGGCTGGTCCTGGCCGCACGGCTGGTACAGCGTCGGGCACGCCGCGACGGTCGCCGCTCTGGCGGCGGTGGCGGCGACCGGAGACGACGGGCACCTGGACCTGGTGCGCCCGGCCCTGGACGCGATCATCGCCAATGGCAAGACCATCGCCTTCACCGAAGCGGATTCCAGCCTGCAGTCCAAGTGGACCGTGCAACTGGCCGAGGACATACACACCCCCACCCTGCACGTGCCCTTCCGCCACGACGACCGCGGCTGGTTCGACTACAACCCGATCCTGATGGCGGTGCCCACCGCCCTGTGGCACCACTCCGGTGCACCCGCCGACCGGGAGCGGATCGAGCGGCTACGCGAGGCCAGCGGCTACGACTGGCGCACCGTGCGCCCGTTCCGCAGCAAGGAGGAGGCCGGCCACGAAGAGCCCTGGTTCGCCTATCTCAGCGGGGACGATCCCGGCTATCCGGAACGGATCCTGGCCGCGGCGCAGGCCCAGGTCCGTCACCGCCTCGCCCGGATCGAGCGTTACCGCGGCCGGGACGTACCCGAAGCCGACATCCACCTGTGGCAGCAGTCCAACCCGGTGGTCACCGAGGCCCTGGTCCAGCTGACCTGGGGCGGCCCCCAGGTCATCTACAACGGCGGCCTGCAACAGGCGCGTGTCCGTTACTACGACGCGCGCGCCCGCCGGCCCGGCCTGCCGCCGAATGTCGCCGCGCTGGTCTCCGGCATCGACCCGCAGGCGACCACGCTCGAACTGGTCAACCTCGATCCGCAGACTCCCCGGACCGTGATCGTGCAGGCCGGGGCGTTCGCGGAGCACAGCATCCGCACCGTTCGCCACACGGCGTGCGAGGACCCGTCCTGGATCGGAGGACTCTACGACTACGGGCACCGCGAGCCGATCGTGACCGAGTCCTCGACACGTGTGGAAGGACCCTGGCTCACTGTGGAACTGCCCGCCTCCACCCGCGTCCGCCTCATCCTCGAACTCGAGCTGCGCGCCAACGCGCCGACGTACGACACGCCGTTCACCGCACCGGAAAGCGCGGCCGCGTCGTGAGGTACCGCGCGCTTGGCCGCACAGGTCTTCAGATCTCGGAGCTCGGATTCGGCGCGTCGCCGCTGGGCGCGGTCTACGGGGCGTTCGCCCGGCAGGACGGTGTCGCGACGGTGCACGCGGCCCTCGAATCAGGCATCAACTTCTTCGACGTCTCCCCGTACTACGGGGCGACGAGCGCCGAGAGCGTCCTGGGCGCGGCGCTTCACGGCATCGAGCGCTCGACGTACGTACTGGCCACGAAGGTCGGCCGCTACGGCGACACGGAATTCGACTTCAGCGCCGAGCGGGTCAAGCGCAGTGTGCACGAGAGCCTCCGTCGGCTGGGAACCGACCACCTGGACCTGGCCCAGTGCCACGACATCGAGTTCGGCGACCTGGACCGGATCATCGAGGAGACCCTGCCCGCGCTGCGCGAACTTCAGGACGCGGGCACCGTCCGACTCATCGGCGTGACCGGCTACCCACTGCCCGCCCTCGCCTATGTCGCGCAGCGAGCGGACATCGACACGATCATGTCCTACTGCCAGTACACCCTCCAGGACCGGCGGCTTGCCGCCTGGCGCGAGCGATTCGCCGAGCGGGGCGTCGGGATTCTCAACGCCTCGCCGCTGGCGATGGGCGCGCTGACCTCGCGCGGCGCCCCGCCGTGGCACCCCGCGTCCGCATCAGTGCTCGAACGCTGCGCGGCCGCCGCGGCCCTGTGCCGGGAGCGCGGGGCGGACCTGGCCAAACTGGCCCTGCAGTATTCGGTGTCCGGCGGCGGCTTCTCGAGCACTGTCGTGGGCAGCGCCGATCCGGCGAACGTGCACCGCAACGTGCGGTGGATCGGGGAGCCGATCGACCAGTCGCTGCTGGCCGATGTCGAGTCCTGCCTCGCGTCCGTGCGCGAGCAAGGCTGGATCAACGGCCGGGCGGAGAACCAGCAGCCCGGCGGCGAGCCGTGAGCGGGTCGCGGCACCGCGGCACCGCGATCCTCGACGCGCACGTGCACGTCTGGGACCCGATGCGGTTCACCTACCCGTGGCTCGACCAGGTCCCGGCGCTGTGCCGCGCGTTCAGGCCCGAACACCTGGGAGAACAGTGTCCCCCTGCGATCGAGGTGATCCTGGTCGAAGCCGGACGGCTGCCGGTGCAGGCGCTCGACGAGGTCGCATGGATGCGCCGGCTCGCCCGTGCGAGTCCGCGGATCCGCGGCATCGTCGCGCACGCGGACCTGGAAGATGCGCCGACGGCCGCTTGGCAGCTCAGCCGTTACGCCCAGGACCCGTTCGTCGTCGGGGTGCGCCGCAACCTGCAGGACGAACCCGCGGGCTTCACCTTCGACGCCGACTTCCGCACCGGCGTACGGCTGCTGGGCGCCGCGGCGCTGCCCTTCGACGCCTGCGTGCGCTCGCACCAGTTGGCGGAACTCGACGAACTCGCGGCCGCATGCCCGCAGACCTATATCGTGCTCGACCACCTCGGCAAACCCTCACCCGGCGGGGCAGGAACACGTGACAGCGCGTGGCGTGACGCGATCCGCCGATTGGCGCGGCGGCCCAACGTCGTGTGCAAACTCTCCGGTCTGACCACCGAGGCGCTGCCGGGCACGAAAGCGCAGCAGCTGCTGCCCTACCTGCGCGAGGCGCTCGACGCCTTCGGGCCCGAACGCTGCCTCTACGGCAGTGACTGGCCGGTCATGACGCTGGCCGCGGACTATCGCACCTGGCTCGAGCTCGTCCTCGACGCGCTGGCCGAATATTCGACGGCGCCCGTCGACGCCGTGCTGCACGACAACGCGACCCGGATCTATCGGCTCGCACCCAGAACCCTCCCCGACGACCTCCCAGGAAGGGGCACGGCATGAAACGCGTCGCACAGACGATCCGGCTGCGGCCCGAGCGCCGCGAGGAATACCTCAGACTGCACGCCCAGGTATGGCCCGGTGTCGAGGCGGCGTTGCTCACGGCCAACGTCCGCAACTACAGCATCTTCCTGCACGGCGACACGCTGTTCGGCTACTTCGAATACCACGGGGACGACTTCGAGGCCGACCTCGCCGCAATCGCCGCCGACCCGGACACGAAGCGGTGGTGGACGCTGACCGACCCCTGCCAGGAACCGTGGCCCGACTCCGCGGCCGGCGGCCATTGGTCGGACCTGACCGAGATCTGGCACCTGAGCGAGACGGAACACTCATGACCGCGACCACCGACCTGCGGGCGGTTTCCTACACCGGCGACCGCTCTCTGCTGGTCGGACCGGCCGAGGCCGCGCCACCGGCCGCCGGCCAGGTACGCGTCGAGGTGGCGTACACCGGCATCTGCGGCACCGACCTGCACATCTATCACGGAGCCATGGACGGACGGGTCAAACCGCCCGGAGTCATCGGCCACGAGATGTCCGGCCGTGTCGCCGAACTCGGCGACGGCGTGTCGCAGTGGCAGGTCGGCGACCCGGTCACCGTGATGCCGCTGGACCGCTGCGGCGCCTGCCCCGCCTGCATCGCAGGACACTCACACATCTGCCACCGGCTCAACTTCCTCGGCATCGACTCGGCCGGCTCGATGCAGAACAGCTGGACCGTCCCGGCCGACACCCTCGTGCGGCTGCCCGCCAACCTGGGCCTCGACCACGCCGCACTGATCGAACCCGTCGCCGTCGCCGTGCACGATGTGCGCCGCACGACCCTGCGCGCTGGAGAGAAGACGGTGGTGGTCGGCGGCGGCCCGGTCGGACTGCTGATCGCGGCCGTCGCCCGCCATATCGGCGCCGACGTACGGCTGATCGAACCCAACCGCTACCGCAGGTCGGTCGCGCAGAGCGCGGGCCTGGTCACGCTGGACCCGGGCGGCGAGGACGTGGCGGCCGAGATCGACCAGTGGACCGGCGGCGCCGGGGCGGCCGTGGCGTTCGAGGTCTCCGGAGCGGCTGCCGGAGTCGCCACCGCGGTCGACAGCCTGGCGATGCGCGGCCGCCTGGTGTTGGTCGCCATCCACCCGACGCCGCGCGAGGTGAACCTGCACCGCTTCTTCTGGCGCGAACTGACGCTGATCGGCGCGCGGCTTTACGAGCGCGACGACTTCGAGATCGCGACCCGTCTCATCGCGGACGGCCAGATCCCCGTCGCGGCGTTGATCTCGCGCATCGAACCACTCGAGCGCGCGGCCGACGCCTTCGCCGCGCTCGAATCCGGCGCGAACGTCATGAAGATTCTCATCGACTGCCGCGCGCACGCGACGGCCGATACCGACCAGGCGGGTGCGCGATGACCTTCTCCCCGCCGCAGTCCTTCGACCTGACCGGGCAGCTCGCCGTGGTTACCGGGGCACGACGCGGCATCGGCCTGGCTATGACACTGGCTCTCGCCGCTGCGGGCGCGGACATCGTCGCCGTGGGATCCAGCCCTGAACCGCCCGGCGGCGGGACCGAGACCCTCGTCTCCGCTCTCGGCCGCACCTGCAGCACATTGCACGCCGACTTCGCCGACCGGGCCGCCGTCACCCGCCTGGCCGTGCAGCTCGGCGCGCTGGAACGCCCGGTGGACATCCTGATCAACAACGCGGGCACCATCGCCCGCGCGCCCGCCGCACAGCACTCGGACGAGGACTGGGACCGCGTGCTCGCGGTCGACCTGAGCAGCCAGTTCGTGCTGGCCCGCGAGGTCGGCCGAGGGATGCTGGAGCGCGGCCGGGGCAAGATCGTGTTCACCACCTCGCTGCTGAGCTTCCAGGGCGGCATCAACGTGCCCGGGTACACGGCGGCGAAATCGGGCCTGGCCGGGCTGACCCGGGCGCTCGCCAACGAATGGGCCGGGCGCGGGGTCAACGTCAACGCGATCGTGCCCGGCTACGTCGCCACAGACAACACCCGCGCACTGCGCGAGGACCCGGTCCGCAACGCCGCGATCCTCGATCGCATCCCCGCCGGGCGCTGGGCGCAGCCCGAGGACTTCGGCGGAATCGCGGTATTCCTCGCATCCGCCGCCTCCGACTACATCCACGGCGCGCTGATTCCCGTCGACGGGGGCTGGCTCGGCCGCTAGCGGAATCGTGCGGGACCTCGGACCGCGCCGCGCACCATAGCCGGGCCGTGCCCGCCCCGCTCCCGCCTCTCCGATCGCCGCGTTGCACATCTCAGAAGAGTGCGCTGCCATGCGACGCAGCCAGATCGCAGCGCGCACGACGTGGACTCGTGGAGAGGTCTGCCCACGACGCTTTGCGAACTCGCCATGCCGCGTCGCTCGCAGCGATGGGCCGACCCGGCGTGCGTTGATCGCTGCACGCCGGGCCGGTGTTGTTCCGGTTCAGTTCTCTGTGTGTGTTGGTGGTGCTTCGTGACGAGCGACCGTCGGCCGTGGTGGTAGCCGAAGTCGGTTGTCCGCTAGCCGGCGGTGCAGGTGAGTGTTGGGTTGGCGTTGCTGCCGCTGTAGGTGCCCTGGAATCCGAAGCTGGTGCTGGCTCCCGGAGCGATCGCGCCGTCGTAACTCATGCTCGTGGCGGTCTCGCTCTGGCCGCTCTGCTGGCTGTTGGCGTTCCACATGTTGGTGACCTGCTGGTTGCCGGGCCAGCTCCAGGTGACCTTCCAGGAGTTGGTGGGCGTGGTGCCGGTGTCGGCGACGGTCACGTTGGCGGTGAAGCCGCTGCCCCAGTCGCTCGCGACCTGGTACGTGGCCGTGCAGCCCGCACCGCCGCCGGTGCTACCGGCCGAGGTCATCGTTGAGATCGCGGAGGAAGGCGAGGATGCGTTGCCCGCCGCGTCGTACGCGACCACCGTGTACGAGTACTGCGTCGAGGGGGTCAGGCCGGTGTCGGTGAACGACGTGGAGGTGGTGGTTCCGGCGAGTGTGCCGTCGCGGTAGACGCGATAGCCGGCCACGCCGACGTTGTCCGTCGACGGCGACCAGGACAGCGAGACGCTGCTGGTGGTCACGCCGGTCGCCACGACGTTCATGGGCGTCGAGGGCGGGGTCGTGTCACCGCCGCCGTTGTTGCTGCCTGCGGTGGCGTTGAACGAGAAGCTGTTGGTGGCCAGCCCTTGGCCGCCCTGCCAGATCTCGAAGCCTGCCTCGGCGTCGATCAGGTAGTTCGACGCGTTCAGCGAGCCGCGCGAGACCGCGTCGTTGATCAGTGACTTGACGTCGAGGTTGGTGAACGAGGTACCGCCCGGGTTCAGCACGTAGGAGATGATCTTCCACGAGGTCTGGTTTCCGGTCCACACGTTCCAGTTCATCCCGCCCAGGTTCGCGGTGCCGGTCTGGCTGCCGAAGGGCTGCACGCCGCCGCGGCTGTTGAGCCAGATCATGATCTCGGTGCCGTCCGGCTGGCCGGTGGTGGTCGGCGTGGAGTTGAACCAGAGGTCATAGGCCACGTCGTAGGCCCCTGATCCGGGCTGGGTGGTGGACCACGAACTGGTGGCGCTGCCGAGGTTGCCCACCTGGATCGGCAGGCCGCTGTTCGAGGTGCACAGGCCCCAGTGGCAGCCCTTGTAGATCGACGGATACGTCGCGGGCGGGCCGCTGGTCGAGAGGTTGAAGTTCGCGGTGCTCACGTTCCACGCGGTGCCGCCCGTGTACGTGACGCACTGCGTCGCGGTCGAGTTCCACTCGTTGTTCTGGATCAGGTAGTCGCCGGCCGGGATCGTGCCGGTGGGGGAACAGGTATTCGTGCCGCCGCCACCGGCCGAAGCCTGAGTCGTGGCGGTCACCGGCGCCGAGGCGGTCGAGAGGTTCCCGGCCGCGTCGTATGCCTTGACCGTGTATGAGTACTGAGTCGAGGCGGTCAGGCCGGTGTCGGTGAAGCCGGTCGTGGTCGAGGTGCCGGCCAGCGTCGTGCCGCGGTAGATGTCGTATCCGGTGACGCCCACGTTGTCGGTCGACGCGGTCCAGGACAGCGAGGCGCTGCTGCTGGAGGTACCGGACACGGTCACGCCGGTCGGCGCGCTCGGCGGGGTGGTGTCGCCACCGCCGGTGCTGCCGCTGCCTATGGCCGGGTACGCGTTCTGCACCAGCTGCTGGAATTGGGCGGCGAACCAGTTGCCGGCGGGGATGTCGTAGCCGGGGATGGCGTCGGTGGGGTAGGTTCCGCCGTTGCCGTCGGTCTGGGTGCCGTTGGGGTCGCAGTGCGGGTCGCCGTGGCTGTGACCTGCGCTGGGGTAGTCACCGTCCGACTCGCCCGGCGGCTTGATCCACACGTCGGCGATGATGTGATCGCCGGAGCCATAGGGGTTGGCCTGCGGACGGGCTCCGATGCCGGCGCCGTTGACGTTGCACCAGTCGCCGCGGAACGGCCGCTGGTCCACCTTGTTCGCGGAGACGTAGCTGTTGACGTCGGTCGGGCTGGAGTTGAGCGCGGTGGGTCGGCCCGCGCCGCCCCAGCCGTTGCGGGAGGTGTCGATCACCATGCCGACGCTGCTGGGGAACCCGCTGGAGACGAATTCGGTGTACATCGCCTCGTCGTAGCCGTGCTCGTCGAAGTAGGGGTTGTACTGGTAGAAGTTCGCGGACTTCAGCGGCTGGCCGCCGACGGTGAGGTTCGAGTTGGTGAGGAACGGCTCATCGGAGGGGGTGGTGTTCGCCGTGTCGGAGACGAAGCCGTCCACTGTCGCATAGCCCCCGACCGCTGCAGAGACCACCTTGGCGTATTCGGGACCGGCGCCGGTCATGTTGTTCGGCCAGCCGAGCCAGCCGGAGTGACCGATGTCCAGGTAGTTGTAGATCTGCGGGCCGGTGGCGTGCAGCTTGCCCAGCGCGTACTCGACGCCCTTCTCGTAGTACGGGGTGGCGGTCTGACAGGAGGGCTTGCTCTGGTTCGTGACCGCGTTGGGCAGCGAGTCGGGCTCGACGAAGTTGACGATGCGCAGGTTGCTGTATTTGGCGTTGCCCTCGAGCGCGACGATCGGGTCGATGTACTGCGACTCGTACTGGGTCAATCCAGCATCGGTGGCCGGGATCTCGCCGTTGGAGGCCAGCGCGGCGCAGTCGCGTCCGGGCAGGTCGTAGATGACGACCTCGATCTCGACAGGGGTGCCGCTCGAACCCATCTGCGCCACGGCGTTGTCCAGATGCGCCTTCAGGCCCAGGTGGGTGCTGTCGCCGGCGATGGCGCCGATGTGGTCCATCCAGATCGCCGTCTGGTACGTGCCGGCCTTCGCCTCCGCGGCGCTGTTGCCGTCGGCTGAGGCCTGGGCGTTCACCTCGGAGACGTAGTCGGGGTTGAGGTACGGAACCGATCCGACGAACGGATTGGCCGCGTGTGTGGCCGCTTGGGCGGCCTGGGTGCCCATCAAGGGCACGAGCAGGGAGGCGCCGACGGCGAGCGCGAGAGACGCCGCGCGGGCTGGTCGATGGTGGTCAACCACTGGTTGTCTTTCCTTTGGTCGGTGGAGCCTGGGCGGTCGGAAAGGCAGACGGCTCCGGAGGGGCGCAGTGGTGGGATGACCGCGCAGCGTCAAAGTACGGGCCGTGAAAGAAGCGTCAACGGCTCGCCACCGGGACAGTGCTCTCACCTGGTGGACATCTGGGTGTCGCGGTGAAAGTTGCACGCTTCGCGCATCGCGTCACAGGACTTCGGCGGCAGTGGCGGTGTGCGTTTCGCGGCGCTGATACCCGGTATCAGTCAACGAATTCACCCGCCGCTGTCGAATAAATCGTCGATCGTGCGTCGAACCGGCGTTCAGCTGTTGAATCGTTAACGATTCTGGCTCGGGCCGCCTTACGATCACCCGGCCGGAACCTTGTGGAACTTTCCTGAAAACTTTCGGCCAGGTTGGGTGCTGCAGTATATTCGTTATTTTATATAGATGGAAATTCGAGCAGGAATGCCGTGCTCGGCGGCACCCGAGTGCCTCGGCGACTTTCAATGCGCGTTGGAAATCGGTCGCCGTTGTCGAACGCGTCGAACGTCCCGGCGGCAGGAGGGCGCGGGCATCCTGTCGTGGCGGGCTGATCGCCCGAGGGGTCTGTCGGCATTCTCGGTGACTTCACAATTCCACGGGCCACGTCGGACTCGCGTGAAATGGGGCATCTTGACTGCGCGCTGAGCATGGGGCACAGTCTGCTCTCCGAAACATCTCGGACATCCCGTCGCGGACCGGCATATCGACGCGACGGGACTGAGATGTTAGCGCTAACAATGCACGAGTCGTGCTCAACGCAGAGCAGGGAGACGGCATGAAGGCAAGCGCATGGCCAGGCCGCAGGTTCGGGATAAGGCACCGGGCGCCGACCACGGCTCGCGACGTGGAAGACTCGCACATCCCGGACGCGGTACCTGTCCATCGACCGGTGCGCGCAGCGCGCCGCACGAGGTTCGTCCGTCTGGGCGCCGCAGTCGCGGTTGTTCTCAGCGGGCTGGTCGGCACGGCGGTCGCGGCAGGTTCGGCGCAGGCTTCATCACAGGGGCCATGTGACATCTACGCAGCGGGCGGTACACCGTGCGTCGCAGCGCATTCCACGACGCGAGCGTTGTACGCCGGCTACGGTGGCGCGCTCTATCAGGTGCGGCGCTCCTCGGACAACGCCACGCTCGACATCGGCGTGCTGAGCACGGGGGGATACGCCAATGCCGCCGCGCAGGACTCGTTCTGCGCCGGTACCGGCTGCGTCATCACGATCATTTACGACCAGTCCGGCCGGGGCAACAACCTGACCCCGGCACCCGCCGGCGGGTATGTGCACACCCCGGACAACCCCGCCAACGCCACCGCGGCCCCCATCACCATCAACGGCAACAAGGCGTATGGCGTGTTCACCTCGCCCGGCATCGGGTACCGCGACGACCACACCAACGGCCCCGCCACCGGCGACAGTCCGGAGGGTGAGTACGCGGTCGTCGACGGCACCCACTACAACAACGGCTGCTGCTTCGACTACGGCAACGCCGAGACCACCAACAACGACGACGGCAATGGCACCATGGAGGCGGTCTACTTCGGCAACGCCACGTACTGGGACACCGGCGCCGGCAACGGCCCGTGGGTCATGGCTGACCTCGAGAACGGCCTGTTCTCCGGCTCGAACGTGAACAGCCCCAACCCGAACGACCTGACGATCAACCACCGGTTCACCACCGCGATGATCGAGGGTGGATCGAACCAGTGGGCGATCCTCGGTGGCGATGCGCAGTCCGGCGCTCTGTCCACCTTCTTCAACGGACCGCGTCCCGCGGGCTACAACCCGATGCACAAGGAGGGCGCGATCCTCCTGGGCATCGGCGGGGACAACAGCAACGGCGCCGCGGGTACTTTCTACGAAGGGGTTATGACCTCTGGCTACCCGTCGGCCTCTACCGAGGCCGCTGTTCAGGCCAACATCGTCGCGGCGGGATACGGCGCGGGTAGCAGCGGTGGCAGCAGCACTGGTTCATTGCATGCGGACGGTGCGAGCAAGTGCCTGGACGACCCGAACGGGACCACGACGCTCGGTACGCAGCAGCAGATCTACGGCTGCAACGGCCAGGCCAACCAGGCCTGGACCCACACGGCCTCCAACCAGTTGACCGTGACGAACAGCGGCACGACGTTGTGCCTGGATGCCAACGGTCAGGGCACCAGCCCCGGCACGAAGGTCATCGTCTGGTCGTGCAACGGCCAGGTCAACCAGCAGTGGACCTTCAACTCCAACGGCACGATCACCGGCGCACAGTCAGGCCTGTGCCTCGATGTCACCGGAGCGTCCACCGCCAACGGCGCCCTGGTCGAACTCTGGACCTGCAACGGCGGCACCAACCAGCAGTGGAACCTCGGCTGACCCGAAGATCCACCACCTGACCAACCATCGACACACCACACCGCGCTCGCCGGGGAGGTGACGCTCCACCCACACAGCCCGGCCTTCTCGACGTCCCGCGACCGACACCGCACTTGTCGGTCGCGGGACGTCGCCATGGCCGGCGCGTCATCGCGGGCACGATGGACGTCATCTGCTTGGCATCCTCGGCCCCGAACTTGTCCGACCACTAAAGAGTGACTTTTCTTCATGTTGGTGGCGATGCGGCCGTGCGCCCGGCATAGTCTCCGTGGCAACCCACGAAGTGATGCCCACCACGCGACGAAAGGTGGCTTATGTACGAGCCGCGCTCACGCCTCGGCGACCGGTACGAACTGCTCGAGGCGGTGGCGAGCAACAGCGCGTACAGCGTGTGGCGCTGCCGCGACCTGAGCACAGGGGTCGAGCGTTCAGTGACGGTCGTGCAGTCCGGAGAGACTGGACCGCAGGATGCACTCGGCAGGGTTCTGCCCGAACTCGACGCCATCGCACAACTCGCGGATCCCCATCTGATTCCGGCGGTCGACATCGTGGGCGGCGAGGGCCTGATCGCGATCGTCGCAAGGGCGCTTCCCGCCGACGACCTGGCCTCGCTGCTGCGGAACCACGGTCCGCTCGCGCCTGATCGAGTGGCGATGCTCGGAGCGCAGCTCTGCGACGCCCTCGCGTCCGCGCACGCCATCGGCCTGGTGCACGGCCACCTCGCGCCGTTCGCGGTCTGGCTCGAACCCGGCGCGGACGGACGGTGGACGGTGGGGCTGAGCGGCTTCGGCATATCAGGCCTCATCGATATCGGCGGAGCCGGTGACATGTGGCGTGCGTGCGAGTCCGTCGATGTCTTGTATCTGGCGCAGGAAGTCGCCGACGGCGAGCCGGCCTCCGCGGCCGCCGACGTGTATGCCGTCGGTGTCATGATGTACGAGGCGCTGACCGGTCGTAGGCCGATGGTGACAGCGCGGGGCGACAGCCGCGGAAAGCCTGCCGCCGCGGAGCCGCCGCGGATCCCAGTGCCCGTGCCCGTGCCCGTGCCGGCGGATCAGCTCAGGCGGCTGGTCTCGGCCTGCCTCGCGCGCAATCCGCGCGACCGGCCGACGGCGTCGTACCTGGCCGATCGGCTGCGCGCGATCGCGGCCTCGTCAGAGGTCGCACCCGCCGAGCGCGCCGGCGCTACACCCGGGCCGAAACGTCTCAGGTCCGCGCTGGTCGGTGCGTCAGCCGTCGCACTCGCCGCCGGCGTCCTGACCGCCATGACGGTCTCTACCCCAGGTCCGGGCCGTCCGCTGTCCGGCGCCGCAGCCGCGCAGGTCGCCAATCCGCTCGTGCCGATCGAGACTGGCGCCCAGCCCGCCGCAGCGCCACTCACGCCCTCGGCCGGTGCCACCGCGACCGGCGCCGCGCCCACGTCGACCCCGCCCGGCACCGCGCCACAGTCCACGGCGCCGACCACGCCCGCGTCGACCTCCAACGCCGCGTCGCCGACAGGCAAAGTCGGCGTTGGTCCGCGGGCGCTCATCAGTGCGCAGTCCGGCAAGTGTCTGGACACGGACTACAGCGTCTTCGCCAACGACACCACGGAGCAGGTCCGGACGTGCAGCGGCAGCAGCGGCCAGTCCTGGACCCTGTCCGATGGCATGTTGACCGAGGACGGCGGCGCGTACTGCTTGGACGCCTACAACAACCAGACCGCGGACGGTGCCAAAGTCGACCTGTGGAGTTGCAACGGCGGCCAGAACCAGCAGTGGAGAGTGAATTCCAACGGCACCATCACCGGGATCGAGTCCGGCAAGTGCCTGGACGTCACCGGTGGGGCCACCGCCAACGGCACTCCAGTCGAGCTGTGGACCTGCGACGGCGGCCAGAACCAGCAGTGGTCCTGGTAGCGATGCGGCGCAGGTGAGGGCCGCGCCGGCCGGTGATCCGCAATTTGTTCGGGGCGCGCCGCTCCGTAGGCCGAACAAGGCCTGTGGCGATCTCGCGCTGCCCGGCCCTGCCGGTCCATTCGTCAGGGATCTGATCTTTGAGGGTTTCGGCGGCGTGTCGCCGCGTCGCGGCTGGTGCGCCCCGGTCCATGTTCGGAGCAGATGCCGTCGTCGCGTCCGGGCGCGACGAGCCGGCCTGAAGAGCCGCTGCCTTGATCAACCGGCGGCGCTGCCAGGATCGATGCCGTGCCGGTCCATGTCGGAAAACACGATCCGCTCGTGCTCGGTACGAGTCCGCTCACCGTGCTCACCCTGTGGCTCCAAGACCGCCCATCCGGCATGAGCGCTCTGAACGTTTTGAGTTAAGGCATTACTGAAAGTTCCTCAGCTGGAACCGCGCGGGGTTCGGCTGGTTCGCAACCGCTTGAGGCTCGGGCTCGGGAGCTACCGCGACCCCGGGACTGGTGAGGCCGCGTATTCAAGTGTCGCGTGTTCGCTTCCCGCGCACGGCGCTTGGCCTGGGAGCCGCGCGATGACGGGGGCCACGGTTGTGGCCATCGCGTCCGAGGCCAACCACGCCTGGCTGGCGGGCAAAGGCGCGATCCCCATCGCCTACAGTCCCGACCTGCGCCGCGACGTGGAGACCTTCCACCTCGACGCGTTCATCGACCTGCACGGCCCGCACCATCTCGACCTTGCGATCGAGCTCGGCGTCCCGCCGTCACGTATCAACACGATCATCTCCCTCGCCAGGGCCACCTCGTTTGGCGCCCGCATCGGCGGCATCATGGCCGACACCGGCCGCATCATGGTCGGCGCCGGCCGAGAAGTCCTCAGCCCGACGGAGAGGACGAACCCGGCCCCATCGAAGAGATGGCCGACCGGCTGCACACCTGCGCCTACTTGAGCGCTGCACCACCCGAGTCGTGATAGGCGATCGTCTTGCTGATCAGGTTTCCGCCGTCGGTCTCGATCGACGTCTGTTCCCCCTGCCCTGCACCGAACAGCAGGCCGGCGATGTGCGCGTTCGCCACCTGGTCCATGTGCGCGAAGAACCAATCCACCTTGTCGTCCTTGTAATGGTTGAGGGTGTTGTTCTGCGCCATGTTGCCGACGGGGATCTGCCACAAGACCACCGGCTTGCCCACGGACTCGGCCATGGTCTTGTAAAACCCCAGCGCGGCGGCGGCCTTCTGGCCAGTCCAGAAGTTGTTGTAGCCGCCGTGGGCCGGCTGTGCGTACCAGCCTGCATCGCGGTCCGACACATCGGCGACCAGGAAGTCGGCGTTCTGTGCCCCGAGGTTCGCGTAGTCCCTGGCGCATCTCTGTGTGTTGCTCTGCCAGTCCCAGCAGGAAAGATGGATCCCCACGGTGGTGTTCGGCGCATACTTGCGCGCCATCGCAATCAGGCAGTGGGAGAGTCCGGCGGCGCTGTTCTCCTGCGATCCGCAATCCGTCGGATTTGCGCCCGAGACCCGCGCGGCAACCTGGTGCGGATTGCCGAGTGACCGGACGTAGCCCCGGAAATCGGGCTCAAGGTCGATCATGTCGTGCGAGTCGCCGATCTTCTGGAGGAAGAAACGGTAGTCGTTCATATACCGGGTGAGCAGGTCAACCCTGTCGATGGCCACGACCTCGCCCGGACCGTCGCCCGAGCCTGCCAGATCCCCAAGGTCGCGCAATGAGTACCAAGTCCAGAAGAACCTCTGCGGGCGCGCGCTGCCCTGGTAAGTCGCCTGGGCCACATGGGCGTCCGACCAGGTCACGTAATAGCCAGGCGCCGTGGTGCTGCCGGACCAGCAGTCCCACCAACTCGTCCACGCCGCCTGGCAAAGCGATGCCGAATAGTAAGCCGACGAGGGCGCGGGCCGGCTGTGCACATAGGCGTATCGCACGTCGAACGGCGCGGCGGTCGCCGAGGTGTCAGACATCGAGCCGCCGATGAGCACGGTGCTGCTCCCCATGAAACGTATCGTCGAGCTGCCCCCACCGGCCGCAGGAGACGACGCCGACGACCGGCGCGTGCCGCTCGGAGCGTGGCTTGTGGGAACGCTGCCGCCCGTCGCGGTGGGCGCGCCGGCGCTGACCGGTGCTCCCGGCCGGGACGAGTTGCCCTGACTGATCGGCGCCGCCCCAGTCGCGGTACTGGACGACGTCGCCCCCGTCAATGAGGCGGTGCCGACCACAACAACGGAGCCGGCCACGACAGCCATGACGACGGCTGCCCAGACACCCCGACGCGCGAACAACCGGCGGCTACGAACCATCACTTTTCGTCTCCCCGTGACGGCTGAGCGGGACGACCGGCGACTACCGCGGGCGTGGCCGCCGGCACGGCGGCCGCCAGCGCGGTACGCCACCGATGACGTGGGTGGGCGAGGGACATGTCTGTGCTCTCTTTCAGCCGTTGCATCTGACCCGACCACCTGGCCGGACAACGCCAAGTGGTCCGGGGAGGCCGAAAAGGTTGCTCGGCACGCGAAGATTCACAGATTTTTCCGCCTTGATCGCTTCCCGTTCGCCGCGGGGCGCGGCACGGCGGACGCCGGCGGTGGCGAACGCCTGATGGCTGCTCCCGTTCCTGCCGCTCATGTCGCGCAGGGCCGGGTTACCGGATCGAAGCGGCAACTTTTCGAATCCGTACCGCGAAAGTTTCCCGCTCACCGAGTGGAGCGCCTTTCGCAGCCTTCTGGCTCCGTTCGCGTGACCTGCACGAACGGCGGCCTCGCGGCTATCGCGGCGGCGTTGAGCGGGCATCCGCTTGACCGGTGCCGCGGCCCTTCGCACCATGCCAGTGCTCGTACTGGCATTTCGACACCGATCCGGCGCCGCCTCGTCCGCGCTGAGGGGGTCGCCAGAAAGCGATGGTCCGCATGCACCTGCCGGATTTCCCCGAACGCAGACGGCCGCGGCGACTCGCGGCGGCCGCGGCCGCGGCGCTCGCCGTCGCCGCAGTCCCGACGGCGGGGTCCGCGGCTCACGCGGCGGCCGTGACCGTGCACGTCGCGGTCAACGCCGACGAAGGGCTCGGTACCGTGCCCGGCGCCGCTTACGGCGCCAACCAGGCGGTCTGGGACACGAACATGAACACCCCGGCGTCAGTGAGCCTTCTGAGTCAGGCGCACGTCGGGATGATGCGGTATCCCGGCGGCTCGTACGGTGACGGCTACCACTGGCAGACCAACACCGTGTCCGGTGGCGGGTACGTCGCCCCCGGCACCGATTTCGACTCCTTCATGGGAACGGTCAAATCCGTCGGCGCGCAGGCGATCCTGATCGCGAACTACGGCTCGGGAACCCCGGACGAGGCGGCGGCCTGGGTGCGGTACGCCAACATCACCAAGGGCTACCACGACCAGTACTGGGAGATCGGCAACGAGGTCTACGGCAACGGCTACTACGGCGCGGACTGGGAGCTGGACGACCACGCGAGCAAGAGTCCGGCCACGTATGCCCAGAACGTCGTGCAGTACGTGCAGGCGATGAAGGCGGTCGACCCGACGATCAAGATCGGGGTCGTGCTCACCCTGCCGGACAGCTGGCCCGACGGCGCCGTCGCATCCGGCGACAGCAAGGACTGGAACCAGACCGTGCTGCCGATCGTGGGCCCGTACGTGGACTTCGCGATCGTGCACTACTACCCGAACCACACCACCGCCGCGGACGTCCTGCAGCAGGTACAGCTGCTTCCCGCAGAACTGGCTCAGCTGCGCGAGCAGATCGACCAGTACGCCGGGTCGAACGGCCCGAACATCGGCATCGCGGTGACCGAGACCGCATCCAACTACCAGTCGGCCACCCAGCCCGGCGCGTTGTTCAACGCCGACCTGTTCTTCGCCGCGCTGGAGAACGGCGCCTTCACCGTCGACTACTGGGACACCCGCAACGGCACGGACTGCAGCAACCTCACCACCGCGCCCGACGGCGCGACGGACCCCGGGGACGGCGGCATGCTCTCCAGCGGGGCCTCCTGTGAACCACCGCTGAACACGCCGTTCCCGCCCTACTACGCGCTGCAGATGCTCAGCGACGTCGCGCAGCCCGGCGACACGCTGGTGAAGTCGGCTTCGGACAACCCTCTGCTATCGGTGCACGCGACCCGCAACGCGAACGGCGACCTGAGCGTCGAGCTGGTGAACAAGGACCCGAACACCGCCTACACGGTCGACCTCGCCTACGCGGGCTGGACGCCGAGCGGCGCTACGCCGACGGTCTACACCTACGGCGACGAGGCCACCTCGATCACCAGCGCACAACAGGGCACGGCCGGCACGCAGGTCGTCCCGCCATACTCGATCGTGACGCTCAAGCTCGCCCCGTCCGCCACGAACCCGGTCGACACCACGCTGACCGCGCCCGGCAGCCCGACGGCCGCGAACGTCACGGCGGACGGCGCGACGATCTCATGGCAGCCGTCCACCGGGGGAGCTGTAACCCGATACGAGGTCTACCAGCAGTTCGGCACCAACAGCGTGCTGCTGGGCGAGTCCACCTCCACATCCTTCACCGAGCACAATCTGCGACCCGGAACCTCCTACACGCTCAACGTGCTGGCCACCGACCAGAAGGGTTACCTGTCGGCGCCCTCCTCGCCGGTCACCTTCATCACCGGCACTCCGCAGCACAGCACCTGCGCCGTGAGCTACTCCCTGAGCACTGACTGGGGCAGCGGCTTCGTCGCGAACATCTCGATCACCGACACCGGCCCCGATCCGATCACCGGATGGACCCTCGCCTTCGACTTCCCGGCCACCACCGAGTCCTTCTCCAGCGGCTGGAACGCCACCTACGCGCAGAACGGCCAGAACGTCGTCGTCACGCCGCAGGACTGGGACGCGAACCTGACCGCCGACAGCGGGAACACGGTCAGCGTGGGTTTCGTCGGCAACCAGAGCGGCGCCAACCCGCCGCCCGCCTCCTTCACCCTCAACGGCACCGTCTGCACGACCACCTACCTGTCCTGAGACACAGCTCGATTCCGTGAGAGCCTTGGCCGGGAGGCGCGTGCGCCTCCCGGCCTGTCGGCAAGGCGAAGGTGGGTGGCCGTGGCGGACAACCGTTCAGCAGCACGGGCGGCGGGAACGCATCAGCCTGACGAGGACACTCCGGCGGGGCCCGTGACCATCGCGTACATCGCCGAATCAGCCGGAGTCTCGGCTCCCACGGTGTCCAAGGTGCTCAACGGGAGGAAGGGGGTGTCCGACGACACCCGGGCCCGCATCGAAGAGTTGATCAACCGGTACGGGTACCGCACGCCGCCGAATCGCAGCAACATCCTCGAGCTCGTGTTCCGCGAACTGAAGAGCATGTGGGCGGTGGAGATCATTCGGGGCGTCGAGCAGGTCGCCCGCAGGAACCGGGTCGGCGTGATGGTCTCCGCGTTCGGCCTGCACGACTCGACCGCCGCGATGATGGACGACACGGTCGGACGGCGCCCGCGGTGTGTGCTGTCGGTGGCGCAGCTCTCGGAGGCGGAGCGCGCGCAACTGCGCGCCAAGGGCATCCCGTTCGTCGTGTTCGACCCGACCGGCGAGCTGCCCGACGACGTTCCGTTCGTCGGCGCGACCAATTGGCGTGGCGGCCGCTCCGCCGCGCAGCACCTGATCGGCCTCGGACACCGCCGCGTCGCCATGATCAGCGGACCGGAGGACGTACTGTGCTGCCGGGCACGGCAGGCCGGCTACGACAGTGCGATGAAGGCGGCCCGCCTGCCGGTGGACCCCGGCCTGGTCGTCGTCGCCGAGCTCACGCGCGAGGACGGCTGCGTCGCGGCGCGCACCCTGCTGGCCCGACCCGACCGCCCGACGGCGATCTTCGCATCCAACGACCTGCAGGCGCTCGGCGCCTACCAGGCCGCACGCGAGGCCGGCCTGCGCATCCCGCAGGACGTGAGCGTAGTCGGCTTCGACGACCTGCCCGTCGTGGCGTGGGCCGATCCGCCCCTGACTACGGTCCACCAGCCGCTGACCGAGATGGCGGTGGCGGCCACCGAACTGGCGCTCGCCCTCGGCCGGGGGGAGGAGCCGTCGCAGATCGGCGTGGAGATCGCCACCACCCTGACCGTCCGCGACAGCACTGCGCCGCCGAAGGACTGATCGAGCGAGCCGGTTTCCCGCCCGCTGAGTGTTGGGTGCAGCGTGCCGATCTAGCGCCGCAGTGCGGGAATCGGCCCGGAGAACGTCAGCTTCAGGGCGTATGCGGGCGCTGTGAAAGGCGCGGTTGGTGGCAGGGCGATGTGCAGGCCCGTTTCGTCCTGACGGAGCTCGTCGAGCGGAATGTACTGACCGGCGCTGGGACCGATCAGTTGGACAGCGCTCAGCGTGCTGAGATCGATGCGGCCGGCTGCGAGCGTGGTGGCGGTGAGGGCCGCGCCGGGCCAGCCGAGGGCGGTGGCGTAGAGGATCGTGTCATCCTTGCTGCGCGTGAAACGGAGGTCTTCGGCCGTGCCCGCGACCGGCGGCGTGAACGTTCCGCCGCCCATGGCGGTCGGTCCCTCGCCGTAGACCGTCCAGGCGCGGGTGGCGTAGACGGATTCGCCACAGCGACGCAGATAGTCGCCGATGCCGAGCAGCAGATCGCGCTGTTCCTTCGGAACGGCGCCGTCAGCGGTCGGCGAGATGTTGAGCAACAGGTTGCCGTTCTTGCTGACCCGGTCTATCAGCGAATGCAGGATCTGCTCGAGGGAGTGGTAGACGATGTCGGCGGTATGGCTCCAGGTCGAGGTCGCGAGGACGTCGTCGGTGAGCCAGTAGGGATACGTCAGGTCAGCGGGGCCGCCCCGTTCGTAGTCGTAGACTCCGCTGCCGTCCTTGAACCCGTCCTTGTAGGTGGCTACCACGTCCGCACCCCGCTCGGCGGCCCGGTTGTAGTAGTAGGCCAGGAATTCCAGCAGCGTCGGCTCGTCCAGTTTGTCCAGATTGACGTCCTGGTACAGCAGGTCCGGCTGAGCCAGATCGATGACCTCCTTGAGCTTGGCGAGCCACAGCCGGTTCTCCTCGGCCTCGTCCAACTGGCCGTACAGCTTGCGCAGGGTCGCCGTCGGCTGCGGCGGGACATGGTCGAAGTAGCCGGTGAAGTGGTAGGCGTGGTGCATTGCCACCAGCAGCTTCAGGCCGCGCTCGCGGTAGGCGTTCGCGAACAGTTCCAGCAGGTTGAGGCGCGGCCCCATGGCTGCTGAATTCCACTCGTTGGCCTGGCTGTCCCACATGGAGAACCCGTCGTGGTGCTCCGCGACCGGGCCGGCGAAGCGCGCGCCGGCATCCGCGATCAGTTGCGCCCACGCCTGCGGGTCGAATGCGCCTCCGGCGGACGCCGGTCGCGGCGCGAACCGGACGAAACGCCCGGACCTGTCGCGGGCGCCGTCGATGAAGGAATGGTACGGCCAGTCCAGCGGATCGCCATAGGTTTCGATATGGTGCCGGTTGGCCGCGCTACCGGGAATGTACATATTGCGCGGGTACCACTCGTTCTCGAACGCGGGGACGCCGAAGGCGCCCCAGTGGTGGTAGATCCCGAACTTCGCGTCCTGGAACCACTCCGGAGCAGGCGTGTGTTCGGCGACGGATGCCCAGGTCGGTGCGTAGGGTGTCTGCGCGTCGCCGTGGGCCGACGCGTCGGGCTGGAGCGCCACGAGCTACCTCCGGTTTGTGATGCCACGCAACTTTCTCGCATGGCTCGAGAGAATCCAACAACGGCCGTAGCGGGAGTTGGGATGCGACGCGGCGTTCATGACGAGCGGCGTGCGGCGTGCAAGTAGCGTGAAAGTCGGCCCGGATCCTTGACAGTCGATCCATTCTGGGGCCTCATGTCCTTACGTGTTCGACTGCGTTGAATCTTGATCAGTTCACGATCATCGCGGCCGTCGGTCGGCAGGGCGGAAGGGGCGACCGGCGGCGACGCGGCGAACACTCGCACCATCGCCGCGACCCGCTGTGCCGGCACTCGGGGTCGCAGGGCACGGACACCGCCTCCGCGCGCAGCGTCAGAGGCCTGGTTCGGTGCCGATCAAGGCAGGGACCGATCGCGCTCCTCCATGAAGGGCGGCGGCTCGGAGCCTCGTCCGGCGACCTCCCTTGCACCGCCGGCCGAACCGCTCCGTGCCCGCTGCCGCGTTGAACCGAGTCAGGGAACGGAGAACCATGACGTTACGCGGACACTGGCTGCGGCACGGCACCACGGCAGTGCTCTCGCTCGTCCTCCTGCTGGGCGCGTTGGTCGCCCAAGCGTCGAACTCGAGCCCCGCGCAGGCCGCCACGAACCAGTTCCACGGCGTGAACTGGGCGGATCCGAACGACAACTTCATCACCGGCCCGAACATCCCGGTCGGTCTGTCCACCGCGGACAGCTACGCCACCACCTATGCGAAGTCGACCGCGATCCTGAACGGGTTCAAGAGTCTCGGCGCCAACACCGTCCGGCTGGGGATGAACGCGGCGACCACCTCCGGCTCGTGGTGGGGCAGCTACACGGCGGCCCTCGACGCGGCGACGGCGCTCGGCATGAACGTCTTCATCGCCCCGTGGCTGCAGGGTGGGACGGTCGGCGACACCACGTCCTTCTACCAGATGTGGGACACGGTCATCGCCAAGTACGGCGGCAGCGGCAACGTGTACTTCGACATCATGAACGAGCCCTACGCGATGAGCGCCACGCAGTTGACCAACTTCGAAGCGGGGTGGCTGGCGCGCTATCCGAACGTCCCGCGCGGTCGCGTGATCGTGCCCGGCTTGTACTCCGATCAGAACTTGTGCGCGGTGGGCGCCGACTCGCGCTTGTCCGGCACGCTGCTGTCGATCCACATCTACAGCATGTTCGGGGACTCCCATACCACCGAGGCGGCGTGGGTCAGTGATTTCCAGAGCAATCTGTGCGGCTACGCGAGCCGCGCGGTCGTCACGGAGTTCGGCGTTCCGATGACCACAGGGGTGAACTACGACGGTCCCAAGGACGGCACCAACAACAACTCCTATCTCTATGCGATCACCGACACGGTGCGCAGCATGGGCATCGGCTCGGTCCTGTGGGTCGGCGTGAAGGAGGCGACCCAGAGCACCGGGCCCGGTCCGTGCGACAACGCTTCCTGCGCGATCACCACGCTGGGCGGCAGCGGCACGAATCTGTCGCTGACCCTGAACAATCAGTCCGGGCTGGACCGGCTGCAATGGGGTTGGGGAATCGGCTCCAATCCCGGCGGCGGCAGCGGCGGGGGCGGTGGCAGCGCCGGCGTACTGCGCGGCGCCGGCTCCAACCGGTGTCTGGACGTGCCCGGCCAAGCCACGGCCAACGGGACGCTGCTGCAGGTCTGGGACTGTAACGGCGGCGGCAACCAGCAGTGGACGTATCTGTCCAACGGCGAGCTCCAGGTGTACGGCAGCAAGTGCCTGGACGTACCCGGCCACGCTACCGCCGTCGGCATCCGAGTGGAGATCTGGGACTGCAACGGCGGGGCCAATCAGCAGTGGACCCTCAACTCCGACGGCACGGTGATGGGACGCGAGTCCGGACTGTGCCTGGACGCCGCCAGTGCCGGAACTGCGAACGGTACAGCGGTGGAGATCTGGACGTGCAACGGCGGCGGCAACCAGAAGTGGTCCCGCCAGTAACGAAGGCGGTGTCCCCGGCCGGCCGGCGGTCGGCTGGGGACTTCCCCGGTCGACAGCCCGGCTGGGCCGGGAGCGGCAGAACTGCCGCTCCCGGCCCAGCCCAGCCCAGCATCGCCGAGCTGTAGTGGTTGGTGTTGCTTCATCCGCTGGACAGGCTCAGCCGAGGGTCCATTGCTGGTTGGTGCCGCCGTTGCAGGTCCAGAGTTCGACCAGGGCTCCGTTGGCGGTGGAGGCTCCGGTCACGTCCAGGCACAGGCCTGACTGGGTGCCGGTGATGGTGCCGTTGGTGTTGAGGGTCCATTGCTGGTTGGGCTGTCCGTTGCAGGACCACACGATGGCCTTGGTGCCGTTGGTGGTGCCATGGGCGTTGGCGTCCAGGCACAGCGTGCTGCCGCCCACCGTGACCGTCAGCTGGTTCGACGAGGTACGCGTCCAGGCCTGGTTGGCCTGACCGTTGCAGGAATAGATCTGCTGCTGCGCACCTGGGGTGGCCGTGCTGTTCGGATCATCCATGCACTTGCCCGCACCCACCGCATGCAACGCGCCCGCAGTACCGCCACCACCGCCACCACCGGTACTGCTGGGGGATGGTGAGACGGAGCTGCCGTTGAGGGCATTGAGCGTGGAACTGTATGCCGGCTTGGGCTGGTAGTTGCTGTCGTACATTGTCGCGGCGCCGTAGCCGGAGAAGGTGCCGGGGATCCAGGAGTCGGCGTCGCCGACGCCCCACTGCGAGACGCCTACGCAGCGCGAGACGTTCAGGCACCACTTGGTGATGTTGGCGTAGTCCGTGGCCTGCTGCTGGAGGTTGCCGCTGGACGCCGGCAGCGGGATGCGGTCGTCGAGTTCGGTGACCGCCACGTCCAGGCCGAGTGCGGCGAAGCGCTGCATGTTGGCCTGCATGCTGGAGGGGACCTGACCGACGATGAAGTGGCTTTCCAGGCCGATGCCGCCGAGTGGCACGCCCTGGGCGAGCAACTGCTGGGCGAGCGCGTACATCGCGTTGCTCTTGGCGTTCTCGCCCTCGATGTTGTAGTCGTTCAGGTACAGCTTGGCGTTCGGGTCGGCGGCATGCGCGGTCCTGATCGCGTCGGCGATGTACTGCTCGCCGCCGCCGAAGGCGTTGTAGAACACGTCCTGGCGGTAGCTGCCGTCCTCGTTGAAGGGTTCGTTCACCACATCCCAGGCGTAGATCTTGCCCTTGTAGTGCGTGACCTCGGTGGTGATGTGTGACTCCATGACGCCCTGGACCTGGTTGAGGGGCAGGCTGCTGACCCAGCCGGGCAGCTGGGAGTGCCAGACCAGGTTGTGGCCGCGAATCCGCATGCTGTGCGACTGGGCGAAGGAGACGACGCCGTCGCCGGGCCCGAAGTTGTAGCCGCCGTTGGACGGCTCGGTGGTGTCCCACTTCATCTCGTTTCCGGGGGTCACCATGTCGAACTGGGCGCCGGCCAGGCTGGTGACCGTCGAGTTGTTCACCATGTTCCCGGTCACCTCGGTGCCGAAGTACCTGCCCTGCGCCTCGGCCGCCGCGCGCAGCGTCGACGCGGCCGAGGCCGACCCCGCCATGGTGAGGGCGATCAGGGGAGCGGCGGCCAGCGCGGTGGCCGCGACGACAGCGCGCAGCCGCCTGGAGTGTGCCCGGGTGAAGAACGTGCCTGGAGCCATGTGCGACCTCCATATGGTTGTTCGGCAGAGAGCGGCCGACGCGGCATGAGTCGCCGCGTGGCGCAATGAGAAGTAGCGGCGGTTCGCCGCCGCCGAGCAGAAGAACCCCGCGTCGCCGACCGGCCCGGCATCCGGCCCCGGCAAGGCTGTGAGGAGTAGGAAACCTTCACCTGCGGAGCGCGTCAAGAACGTTGAAAGTTGCTTGCGGTGTTGGAAATTGGTTCTCCGGCGTCGAACGCGCTGCAGCGTCGCCTGCCGCGCTCCCCGTGCTTCCGCGTTGCCGCTACCTGTGGCGCTGCTGATGCGGTGAATCTCATGTCTGCCGAACGGGAATTCAACAATCCGCCGTCTCACGAGGGCCGGCGCAGGCTCAGGAGTTCTTGACAGAGCATTGACCATGGGGCAGCGTCTGCAATCCGAAACATCTCGGACCACGCTTTCCCGGACCGGCATCCGACGGGTCTGCGATGTTAGCGCTAACAATCCATGAGTCCGCTCAACGCAGAGCAGGGAGTCGGAATGAGACGCGGCGCATCATCAGCAGGCGGTGCCCGGAGGGTCCTTCGGCGTGCGAAACTCACGCGGGTCGCGGTCGCGGCCGCCGTCATACTCGGCGCCGTGGCAGGCGCTGTGGTCACAAGCAGCCCGGCGCGGGCCGCTTCGCAGGGTCCGTGTGACATCTACGCGGCGGGTGGCACGCCCTGTGTGGCGGCGCACTCGACGACGCGGGCGTTGTACGGGTCGTACACCGGTTCGCTGTACCAGGTGCGGCGCTCCTCGGACAACAGCACGCGCAACATCGGCGTGGTCAACGGATACGCCGATGCCGCGTCGCAGGACTCGTTCTGTGCCGGAACCACGTGTGTGATCACGATCGTCTACGACCAGTCCGGGCACAACAACAACCTGACGCAGGCTCCCGCGGGCGGGGCCGCCCCCGGCCCGGACAACCTTGCGATCGCTACCGCGGCGCCCACGTCGCTCAACGGTCATGAGGCGTACGGCGTTTACATCCCCCCGGGCACCGGCTACCGCGACAACACCGCCACGGGCACCGCGACCGGTGACAACGCCGAGGGCGAGTACGCCATCTTCGACGGAACGCACTACAACGGCGGCTGCTGCTTCGACTACGGCAACGCCGAGACCAACAGCCGCGACGACGGCAACGGCACCATGGAAGCGATCTCCCTCGGCAACATCCGGGTGTGGGGTTATGGCACCGGCAACGGCCCGTGGATCACTGCCGACCTGGAGAACGGCCTGTTCTCCGGGATCAACGCCGGTTTCAACTCCAACGACCCGACGACCAACTACCGGTACACCACCGCCATCATCGACGGCGGCCCGAACCACTGGGCGATCCGCGGCGGCAACGCGCAGTCCGGAAACCTGTCCACCTTCTACGACGGCGCCCGCCCCAACGTCTCGGGCTACAACCCGATGCACAAGCAGGGCGCCATCATCCTCGGCACCGGCGGTGACAACAGCGACGGCGCTCAGGGCACTTTCTACGAGGGCGCCATGACCACGGGGTTCCCGTCCTCGGCCACTGAGAGTGCCGTGCAGGCGAATATTGTGGCGGCGGGCTACGGCAGTGGTGGTAGTACGGGTGCGTTGCATGCGGTAGGTGCGGGCAAGTGCCTGGATGATCCGAATGCGACCACGACGCTCGGTACGCAGCAGCAGATCTACGCGTGTAGTGGTGCGGCGAACCAGACGTGGACGCGTACGCCCTCCGGGCAGCTGACTGTGACGGTCTCGGGTACCACGCTGTGTCTGGATGCCAATGCCCAGGGCACGACCAACGGCACCAAGGCCATCGTGTGGTCGTGCAACGGACAGGTCAATCAGCAGTGGGCCTTCAACTCCAACGGCACGATCACCGGCGCCCAGTCGGGCCTGTGCCTGGACGTGACCGGGGCCTCCACCGCCAACGGAGCCCTGGTCGAACTCTGGACCTGCAACGGCGGCACCAACCAGCAATGGACCCTCGGATAGTGCTCTGTCCGACTTGCGGCACCGGCCTGGCTGCCCGCGGCCAGGCCGGACCCAGCCTCCGCCGCGTGCGGCGTTCAACGTCGCGCGACGGCGGGGCCGGTGCTGTCTCGCAGCGAGATCGGAGGCGTGAGCAATGCGTGCGTCGGTGCGGTCCCGGGCCTGGCGATGCGCTCGCGCAGGAGCTTGACCGCGGTCGTGCCGAGTTCGGCCGCGGGCACGTCGAAAGCGGTGAGCCGGGGATGGAACTGCTCGGCCCATTGCCGGGCGACAAGCCCGGTGATCGAGAACCGGCCCGGAACCTCCAATCCGGCGCGCTCCAACACGCGCTGGATTCCCGGCAGCGCCGCTTCATTGACCGTCACGATCGCGGTGACCTGGGGATGGTTGTCGAGAAGCCGTTCCGCGCAGGACTCGCCGGCCTGTTCCTCGTCGGCGCAGCAGAACTCGAATCCCTCGGCGCCGCGCCGCGCCGTCGCCTCGACGAAGCTCTCACGGGCCCGGTGTGCGGGAGCGTAGCCGGCCATGAGCAGGCCGGTGGAGCGGTTGATGAGCGCGATGCGGCGGTGGCCGAGGTCGGCCAAGTGGTCGACGCACCGGCTGACCAGCGTCGCGGTGTCCAGATCAACCCAGGACCACGAGCCCGGCCGGTCGGTGCGGCCGATCGTGACGAACGGTATCCGGGCGTGTTGCAGCCGCTCCACGCGCGGGTCGGACAACCGGATCTCCATCAGGATCACACCGTCCAGGTGCGGCCCGCGCATGATCCGCCCGAAGGAGCTGTCGTGGCCGTCGCCGGAGGGCGAGAGCATCACGTCCAGGTCCGCGCAGGCGGCGGCGTCCATGACGGCGCCGATGAAGTCCAGCTGCATGGCGGTCAGCTGCCGCGCGGCCGGCGGGATGACCAGACCGACCGCGCCGGTGCGTTGCTTCCGGGGACTGCGCGCCTTGGGGCCGGGGTGGTATCCGAGTTCGTCGACGACGTCCAGGACGCGTTGCCGCGTCGCCTCGGAGATCGAGCGCTTTCCGCTGAGCGCGTACGAGACCGTGCTGCGCGACACCCCGCAGCGGCGGGCCACTTCGGCGATGTTCATCGGACTCCCTCGCGACGGTCGTGCTCGGCACGACCGCGCCCGGTGCCGCCCGGCGGTGCACCGACTCCGGCCGGGAGACGCGGCCTGATGCGGTCGGCGCCGGGAAGTGTAGTCATCCCATGTCCTGCGGACAACGTCACCGCATTTCCACCACTCAACCGAGGCGCCACGCTGTTGTGGCGCCGAACGGAGGCTGAAAGTCGATGAGGAAGAGGATGAAGCCGGGCCGTCTGGCGCTGGCGGCCGGTACGGCCGTGGCGCTGGCGCTCCCGCTGTTGGCCGTTGCGCCGGGCCACGCGGCCTCGGGGGAGTCGCTGAGCGTGGATCTGTCGTCGACGCGCGGGCCGGCGACTGCGGTCGGCGAGGGTTTCCTGTACGGAGTGAGCCAGGACGGCACTCAGCCCGCGGACCAGTATCTGCAGCCGCTGGGGATCACCGCGTTCCGCGGCGGTGGTCATGCCTCTCGCGGTTGGATCGGGGACAACTATCAGTACGGAGCCGGGACGCAGGCGGACGTCGCTTCGATCCTCGCGCAGGCCAGGCGGCTGACGCAGGGCTCGTTTCACGCGCAGTACCAGGTGATCCTCAGCGATCTGTACGGCGCGGACGGAGGTCAGCCCTCGAACACGATGTACCCGTGCGACAACGGCAACTGCTCGAACTGGGTCGGCTACATCGACGCGACGGTGGGGGCGTTGCAGGCCTCGGGGCTGAAGTTCGCGTACGACATCTACAACGAGCCGGACATCTCCGCCTTCTGGACCCGCGGTGTGAACAGCACCCAGTACTTCCAGATGTGGGATACCGCCTATCGGGAGATCCGCAAGGTCGCGCCCAACGCGACGATCGTCGGTCCGTC
>Ga0307507_10002637_pt1 | contig 36998 bp, 19 predicted proteins | sample 7_EM_MG_FD_207223 | JGI IMG/M metagenome (GOLD analysis project Ga0307507, IMG submission 207223) | Populus trichocarpa ectomycorrhiza microbial communities from riparian zone in the Pacific Northwest, United States - 7_EM | ecosystem: Host-associated > Plants > Roots > Unclassified | place...
TTCCATTTAAATAATGTAGATTACTAATAAATTTGTATGCAATTGTACTTAATAATTATGCTCTGCTGTCCGAGCGCACCACCCCCTGCTAGCGTAGGCAAAACCCACCAGACGAAGGGATAACACCTTTGAGATCGTGCTTAGTTAACTGGTAGGACTACGGAGTGCTCTGCGAGGCGCTGTAAGAACTAGATTGGGTGCTGCTGCCTCTATTTGACGTCTGCAGATTGCCTCTACGGGCACGCCCGCGTCCGCGCCCGCCCGCAGGTAGTGCAGCTAGTATTTCGCTCGAATGCTGAGAGCTCCCGCTGAGTTATTAATGCGATTCGTAGAGCCAGCCGTAGAGCCAGCGGGGCGACCGCGGTGACATTCTACAATTGCAGGCTCTTGGATAAGAAGGTAAGGCAAATGCGAGGTGTTGATTTAGATGGGTGCGTGTGTTGTTTTCGCGATTTGGGTGTAAACAAGTCAACACACGTGATATTCTAACTTAAAGTGGAAAGATCTAAGTTATCGTTTCCCTAACTAAAAGCGTCACAGAATAAAATCCTCAAGTGATGGATATTTCTCAATACCTTAGGAAAACAAAGTTCCCTTCGAAACCGCCACTATCACCATTACAGATATAATACAACCTCATCCACTCTAAAACCCTATTTCTCGCTCTAACATATCAAAAGGAAAATGCACAATGAGGAGACTATGCGTCAATAAATCCCTTACCTCTCATCTCCTTCTCGGACCAACTCCACAACTCCTCTGCCAACTTCTCATTCCCCACCTTCTTACTAGGCTTCCCCTTCTTCGCCGTCGGCACAAAATACCCCCCAACGTCGCCCTCCTTGAAATCCTGGCTCGCAACCGCAAACAGCGACGAATACGACCCCTCGTCCGCAGTGCTATACACGCCCAGCGCCCGCAGCACCAGCCCCAGCATTTTGAGCGGGCTGCTAGTCCTCTTGTTCAGCTGCGTGTTAATGCTACCAGGGTGAACGGAGGCGGTCCAGATGCCCTTGTCCTCATTGCTGGTGCCATTCGGGCCGTAGAGTTTTGCGAGGGTTTTGGCGTGGAGGATGTTGCCAAGCTTAGACTGACCGTAGCGGCTCCAGATGCCGCCCTTCACGAGATCGATATCGGCGAAGTTGATACCGGCCGAGGGCGCAAAGTTGTGGCCGTTGCTGGTTAGATTGACGACACGCACGTCGCCGGGCTTGGAGCCAGGCGCAGCTGCTGTGGATAGGAGGGTTGGTAGAAGGAGGTATGTGAGCAGCCAGTGGGAGAGGTAGTTGGTCTGCCATTGTGCTTCGTAGCCGTCTTTGGTTTTCTCAAAGGGCGTCGCCATAATGCCGGCATTATTCACTAGGCCGTGCAATTGGGTTTCCTTGTTCTTGAATTCTGCGGCCGCCACGGCGACTGTTTTTAGGTCCATGAGGTTTATTTGCAAGAAATTAATGTCGGCTGAAGGGACTATCTGCTTTATTTCGGTGATGGCAGCGTTGGCATTGCTCTCGGAGCGGGCACCTAGGTATACGCGGGCACCGTGCTCAGCGAGATGTTGAACAGTGTATCTGCCAATGCCTGTATTGCCGCCAGTGACAACGTAGATCTTGCCGGTAAGAGAAGGAAGAGAAGATGGTGTGAAAGCCATTTTAATCTGCAGTTGACTGAATGCAAAAATGTGCAAGATGAAAGTGCGAATAGCAGACTTCTTGAAAGAGATGGATTTATTACTCGTCCACTTTACATCACTAGATGTTGATGGAAAGCTGTGAAGATGATGTTGAGAACAGGCAATTTCTGTTGGCTTTTATTTCATTCTTGTCACATAATTCTTGCTGTACCTACTTCGTGTGTACACTGCAATTACCCCGGTTTGGATGAGCGGACGACTCGCGCATCAATTTTCGTCCGGACACGCATCATTCTCAGCCGCAGCTTCGCTTAACTGGAAGGGAAGTTGACGAGGGAGAAATTCTAAAACGGGATGCCATACGATGATTGAGAATTTACTAAAGACGTAATTGGTTGTGAGGCGCAATGTAGGGTAGGTGAAAAGGAAAGGTTAACGGGCGGGGCGGGACACCGGCTGCTGGTTGCAAGGAGCAACCGAGAGCCTTAGTCAAGCCGGGTGACCTGGCGTCGCGCTTTGTGGCACGGACCCTCCGTTGTTGAAGTTTTCTTCGCGTTGCTCTTCGCGTCAAAACATTCCCCGTTCATCATTGCAAAAACAAGCTCTCAGGGCATGCTAATTGAATATAACATGAAATACTCAAACGCAAAATTGGAGCAAGAATCATACCACAAGGAGTACCCTTTCCTTCTTTTAAAACACCTTCGTCGCAATGCTAACTTACACTCCAAAACATCAACAAACATCCTCCGTCCTGTATCGAAAGCCCGATGCACTTGTGATTGTCATAACGAACATAAAAACGCAAGTCAAAATCAGCCGGAAAACGATATAGATGAGCCAGCTTCAATATCTGCCTCATTGCGTGGACGCGACCTCACCGGCCCCAGCTCTCGCCATTCGCTAACTTCTTCAAGCGCTACATCGTATGGTGAGGGGTAGAACCTTGGTTGAATAATTGGTTCGCGGTTTTCTGGTCTTGTTAGAATCATCTAGTAGAATTTGCAACAGTTTCCCAACCTATGCACTTGATCTTACCTGGTCGACGGCTCCATATCCACCTTACACAACGGACTAGGACGCGCTTCGCTGCGGCTTTCCAGTATCTGTAGCTTATGCAAGGCACTATTATCCCGACGAAAAGCGCTATGATAGCAATGACCGCCTCCTTGGACCAGCTTAATGGGTTACTAGTTACTAGCACAGCAACGGGCGTTTCGACAGGTACTATGAGTGTGAGATTACTTATTCAATTCTCAAGCTAACAGGGTCTTCTTACCGCTATTTGACATGAGCAGCTACTCTGCTCACCCCCCAGATGGGTTGGACAGTCGATAATTTCCCAAGGGTGGCTCCAAAATAGCTCGCTCGAAGATCTGGCAGGGCAACCGCCACGCTACTCCAACAGGTGAGGTGGTTGCCTTGATTTCCTTGTGGCCGAATTCTTTATGGGTTCGTCTAGCTATGTTAACTTGGCTTGCATTTCAAGCTACAGTCGATCATCAGACTTATTACTTACTGGGACTCCTGATTACTTCATAAAACTACCTTATTATGTTATTTTCTGATGGTCATATCACTCCCCTTTCTTTCTCTCCACCGTGTACGTTTTTCATTAAATTATTCAGAGGTTCACCATAAACTCATATCCCGCTGTTTTCGCGCTCTACTTAACCTTTCCGTAAATCACCACGAACAAGAAAATAAAAACCGAAGTATATTTAAGTGCTCTTGAATGTTTGTAGTAAGAAAGTCCTGGAGTGACTGACGTTATCTATAAGTGTGGTGTAGGCGTTTGTTTACTGTCGTCCCCCCGCACGCAAAATCACCGGCGGTGCAGGTCAAGCGACGACGCACCCGGCCACAGAAACAAAATGATTTCTGGTCCCTGCATCCATTTGACATGCTCTCCGGAGCCAAGGGATAATCTGACTGGCTTGAGTGGCCGCGCTCGCAAGCGGGGGGCTTCCTCAGCTTGGACGAGTTCTTCCGGACGAGCCACTTATTCCAACGGATCGAGAAGACCAGCGCTGTTGAGAGTCAAAGCGCTTTATCGACACTGGGCACTGTCGTTGCGGCAAGCGGCCGCCTAGAGTGGTCTTGCCCGAAACGATGGAATTAAGATGGTGTCCCTAAGGTTATCGACTCACCTGGCACGGACGGGATCCTAGGGAGGCCCTGCCACCGTTTAAACTGAGCCGCACTCTGTTCTTGTCGCAGCGTCGCATTCTGCTCGTATGGGGGCCAGCAATTTCCGGGAGCGAAAATTTTTCCCAACCTGTCTTAGGATCTGCTTAGTTTATGCTGTGTTTTCTTTACCGCATTTCTGCATTAAACAGCGCCATCCCCTCCCATCTTACGGTTTTCTTAATTTAACTCTACCAGCAGCGACGGAGGGGTAGACAAGGCCCACCGCTGCGTCTCGCCGTGCATACGCGCGATAGTAATTCGACGAGTGGGCAGAAATGCACACACAACGCAACGACGCACGCTTGTGCAGGGATTCGATCTTCTCGCAGAGCCAAGCTGCTATCCTTAAAGGAGCAAGATTGAACCGCACTGTAGCCATAACTTAACACACCAAGCCTCGGCCCTAACCCCAACTAGCTCGCGTGGCATGTGTCACAGGATTAAGCTACGCCTGCGTCCAATCGAGATAGAACATCAAATTAGGAGTTCGCAACGGCTGCTTGTCTCCAATGATCGCCGAAACTGCGTCTGTCAACGCCATTACCATGCAGCGCGGGTAGACCGCAGCGTCGAATGCGGAGACGGAACCATTATAACTGGTGTAGGGGTCACCAAAAAGTCCAATTGCCTCTATTGCCTCTGTAGAAAGAGAGCATGTAGTGTGGTTAAAATGTTAAGGTTGCAATTTTTAAAATAATATTTGGCGGATGCTATAATGAATATACTGCAGGCAATAAGCTTTTCGGTACCCCATGTAGTACCTAGGTAAGTTCGGGGGTTACATGTTAGGATATTATAACCTCTTATCCCACGAGCGGTACGCAAAATGCGCCATGGATCGTATAGAAAAGGCTATAGTAGAAAATGAACGATGGAAAAAAGGCTATCAACGGTTTCAGGTACAGAGAGGATAAGATACTAAACTAATAAGTACCAATGCAATTGTTACCATGGAGCCGGAGGGGCCTATCCCAAACCTTACGGGTTGATACTTATACAATTTAAGGTTTAACCTCGAGGAAGACAAATGAAATGAATTGCCTTTAGCAAAGGCGCCGGCCGGCGGGACATCTTGGGCTTGTTTCAACCCAAGCCCTGCAGGCTGGCGCAAATGATAAGCCCATATATATTTATTCGCCGTGTCTAATGTCTTTTCCCACCTGTCTGTCTGCAATTGGCTGGATAATCGAGGAGGTTGTTGACCGCTGTTCCTAAAACACGCAATGAAATACACACGCCTTCCCTTAGCCTCGCTATACTTGGCTTGGTACAAGAGCGTAAGCTAACTCTAATATGAACCTTAGCCTTGTTTGTCCTACATCCCCTCCTAGTTATCTGGCCATGCAGTGTCATCCAAGTGCGAAAACCTTCATCATAAACAAAACTTCATTATAGAAGGTAACGTAGTTAACGGGGTTTTGACCGCTACCCTAGTTATGACCGCGCTAGCAGACCGCTTTCTTCTTATGGCTAGCCTATTGCCTAAAGAAGTATACTGCCGCTCCTTGTGTTAATAATTGACTTTCTTAGCTACTTTTCTACACCTTAACTCCATAAAATATACTACCAATCTACGCCTATGCCTCGCTAGCCTTAAGCACCAGATGCAGAAGATTGTATACAAGCTGCTCTTACTGCCTGGCGAGTAGGTGGCTTGTATCGCAGCCCCCAAGCCTATGTGGATGCCCATGGAGTTCCTCCTACTACTTTTTGAAAACGGCTCCGGGGCAAACACCAATCTTACTAAGTTGCCCATACTAACCAATACCGCATAACTCCCGCTGGTGAGGCGGCGATTGTTTAATACTATATATATTTTACTAAAGCTGGGTTTCCATGTTAATTCTATATAATTTGGACGATTGCCTCCCTTATCCTTTAATGGGAAAACTCCCACCTTCCTCGCTATCACGAAATTGCGCTACTAGGTAAAAATTGGATATAATCTTTTCTAAAACGCTAGGAAGAGCTTTGGACTTGCTATATATAATTAATTAGCCTAGAACGCGCTATTGCTAGTAATAATCCTACTCTAGTTAAGAGGTTCTTTGCTAACTACTCTAGGGCTAAAACCTAGTATAATATTAACAACGCTAATGTATAGAATATGGATAAAACTGGCTATGCTATGGGCTTCGCTTACGGCGTTAAAGTAGTTATATTAAGAGGCAATATTATTAATTTTAAGACAATTAATGGCTCTAGGGAGTGGGTCTCGCAGATTAATTTAATTGGTATACATAGGCAGACGATTCCACCGTTTATTATCTTTAAAGGACGCTAATATATAGAGTTGCTATGGTAGGAAGCTGAGAAGGCTATAGGGGAGTGTATAATTGTAATAAGTGAAAATGGCTGAAGCACTTTAAGCGCTATACCCAACGAACTAAGGCATAGAAGAGGGCAGCTAAAGACAGAACTGATAGTAAATATAATAGCTATCGACTCCTAATTATAGACGGCCATAGTAGCCATATTAATATTGAGTTTATTAAGTTCTGCTGGTTAAAGAAGATTATACCAATCTGCCTCCCTCCGCATTTAACCCACCTCCTACAGCCACTAGATTTGGTTATATTTTCAGTTCTTAAGCGCCTATATTTATCTAAAGTTAATGAATTCACGGCTTGCGGTATTACTGGTATTAATAGAGACTACTTTCTACGTATACTTAGTAAAATTCGGCCGCAAGTATATACTTTAGAGTTAATTAGAAGCGCGTTTAAGGCTATAGGCCTCCTTCCCTTTAACCTAAATTGAGCCCTTGCGCGCTACTCTAAACGGCCTATATCTATTAAGCTATCTATACCTCCACCTTACTATATAGAGGCGACGATCCTCTCCTCCCCTATATATCCTCCCCCACTAGATAATAAGCACGCTTGAGCTTAGTATACGCATATAATCCTTTATCTAGAAACTACGCTAGAGGTAATAGAGGCAGTCGTCTTAAAGTTAATATAATACCTACAGTCTTTGGAGGAAGGCCTTGAGCTTATACAAGTTAAAAATAATAATCTTCGGCAATATACTAAGGAGAGGAAGGCTAAGAAGAAGCGTAAACGGAACATGCTTTCTACTGAATTAGTTCTTACTTTAGAAGCAATGAAGGAGCTTGCCGCTGCTAAAGAGGCCGCTTAGAAGGCTAAAGAGTAGGGCCAGCTTACTAGGAAACAGCTTAGGAAGGATTATTAGGTGGCAGTAGAGCTTGCTAAGAAGTAAGTTAAGGCTAGAAAGGTAGCCCGGAAAAGGGTTACTAATGCAAAGGAGCTGGCTAAGGTTCACCGTAGAGAGGCAGGGGAGGCAGGAAAGGTGGCTAAGAAGGTATAGAAGGACTCTGTTACCGCCGCCAATATAGCTCGCAGAAAGCATACTAAAGAGGCTTAATTAGCAGCTAATATAGCAGCTAATTATACAATATTGAAATAATTAACTGCAGATAAGCTCCAGAAGCGGGCGGAAGAGTTATCTACTACTGCTGCTATAGCTGCGGTTCTTGTTAAGCAACTTTAGGAGGCCGCTAAGAAGGTAGTAGAAGAAGCTGCTCTACCAAAGGGCCTATAGGAAGGGTAGGAGGACAATAATATAAGCAATTTAAGCGACGAAGAGTCCTCAGATGAGGAAGCTGAGTTAATTAGCAATATTTAGGAGCTAACTCAGTGGTTAATTAAACCCTAAAACATCAAAAGTCGACTCTATATAGACTCTATTATATATATTTATGACTTTAAGACTTTTCACTAATAATGCGATGACTTATAATGGCTTTTACTAGTTATTTACCACCAAATCAGCATTTTGGCGAATTTTGATTTTTAAAATGGTTATAACTAGGGTAGCGGTTAAAACCCCGTTAACTACGTTAACCAGAATCAATAGGAATCTCTCCAAAATTTAAAAACACCCCAACTCTATACTAGAGTGCCTCTTTCGACAACCCGTACTGTGTGCTTGTGGTTTCTAGAAATGTTTCTGCGCGTGTTAAGTTGCTATCACTGCCTAATATGCCCTCATCCCTTCTCCATTGGACCACTCACTATTTCTTTGCATAGCTATTGACTATCTCGCAATTACGGTGAACAACTTCAACCCGCTGTCTTGTGAGGGCGGCGTGGCGTGAACGCGCTAATGTATATCTTTGTGATATACAAGACGATTAATCAATAACGACGGAGATGACTAAGAGATTAGAGTGCATGTAAGGAACAATTCACATTTAAAGCCGAGGCTGAGCGAGCCAACGTTAGGAAAGGCAACCGCCTTGAATTTCTCACTGCTGACTATCCCTTAGTACGGTGGCGTCGGCAAGGTAGATGGTCCGTGCGGAACACCGCATCACCTATCTGGCCGAATCCTAAGCCGGTCGAAATCCTGAGAAAAAGGCAAAATCCTCAGGGTTATTTGTCAGTCAGCAACATTAAAGTGTCTCAGGTGTCTCTGCTGCCTTTCTAAAAGGCTAGGCAGGGTTGCCTTACTATAGATTCAATCAATTTATTATCATCAACTATGCCTACCAATCGTACTTCTAATGATATAGACTTCGTTCCACTGACTCAATATCCTGTTTCACCGACTTGAAAGGCCAAAGGACGTCCCCCGGAGCCCTGGCCGCTGCCCGCTTTCGAGCCTGCATATCACCGACCTCATTTCTGAGCACGCACCTTTGATCCTATCGATTCTTGGCTAATCCTTATCGATAACGTGTGGACGAATTTCACCGTGCTAAGGGATAGCAAATTCCCCTCTTATTCCATTTGTGAAAAGTTGATTTCGACTAAATTTCTTCTTCAGGTTGTCCCAATGACTTCAGGACTAACTTTCAGACTCAATCACAGCCGCAATGCTGGCTACCTTTACGGCTCTTCAGCCTTGTCGCTCCTTGCGATCATTCTCAACTTACCATAAACATGGACTCAGATGCTACCAGCCAGTCCTCCTCATCCCAGCCAGCGTCCACATTTGAATATCGACCGCTCGAAACTGTAAAGCGCGAGATCCGGGTGCTTACACTTCTCCCGCCTCCCCGACTAACGCGGATAACATAAGTTAGGGGTAGTTCCGACGGATTTTGGAACACCAAAATACTGCCAAGTGCTAAAACCACCGCCAATTTGCAGCAAAAAGCATCGAAAAACATTATATTATTAAGCTTAAATGAAGCTATAAATATATATGGGAGAAGCTCTATATCGACTTTTTATAGTGTAGCAGCCAGCTGATTACTCCAAGAGGCCTGTATAAGTCCGAATTCGCGGCCTAAATTCCTCATCTGATACCTCACTATTGCTAGAGGAGCTATCTTCATTAATATCCGCATTAGGAAGCTTATCTGGAAGCTCATTTGGAAGCTTATCTACTTAAGTAGCTGCCTCCTTAGCTCTCTTAGAGGCGGCAAGAAGGTCCTTGTAGTAAGCAGAGGCAGCAGATATAGCAGCAATTAACTCCTTAGCTTGTTTTTGAAGCCGTTCGGCAGCAGCTCGTGTAGATATCGCTTCCTCTACTGCCTGATTAAGCGCTTATAGAAAGTCCTCTGTAAGCTTTTTATTATATATACTAGATACGGTATCGGCAGCCTTCTGCGTCTTCTTCGCCACCTTTCCTGCCTTGCCGGCCTCCCTCTGGTGTTGATCAGCAACCTTCTTAAGCTTTGCAGCAGCTGTACAGGCTTCTTTCCAAGTTTCTAGTTGCTCCTATACAACTATAGCAGCAGCTTAGCGCTGAATCTTTGCCTAATCTCATGCAATCTTAGCCTGCTTCTTATTTTCCTTAGCAATATTTTTAGCAGCAGCGATAGCTTACATTGCCTAAGTAGTAAGTACTGATGCGGTAGAGAGTACGGTACGCTTCCTCTGCTTCTTCTTATTTCTCTCTGCGGCATTATTACGAAGCTTAGTAGCTTCTACCTCCATTAACTCTATACCCTCTTCCAATGATTGTAGCCGCTGCATAAGCTTACTAACAACTGCCTTAGCCGCTTCAGGTGTGGTTTTGGGGTAAAGGATTGTATAAGCATATTGAGCTTGATTGTTATGGGATTGGGGCGTATAAGGATGCAAAGGAGAGGATAAAAGCGTTACTGGTGCATCACTAGGTAGTGGAGTAGATGGTTGTTGAGATAAAGGCGTTCTGCTGCAGCGATTTAGAGCTCGTTTGGGGTTATAAGGTAGGAGGCCGGCTGCTTTAAAAGCGCTATTAATTAACTCAGTGGTATATACTTGGGGCCGAATCTCGCCAAGAATCTTTAGAAACCACTCTCTGTTAATACCAGTAACTCCTTCTGCTGTATACTTGTTAACTTTAGATAAATAAAGACGCTTAAGAACCAAAAATATAACCAAATCAAGAGGCTAGAGAAAGTGGGTAGAATATGGTGGCAAGCAAATTGGAATAATTTTATGTGCCCAGCAGAACTCTACAAAGTTAATATTCACGTGGCTACTATGGCTATCTATAATAAGAAGTCAATAGCTATGGTGTTAAGAGTCTTTGTCTTCTTAATAAGCCTGCCAAGCCTTAGTTCGTTGAGTATGTTGCTTAAAGTGTTGCAGCCACTTCATACCAAGCTCTTAATTTGACTAACCATTTTCCAATATTCCAATTGTATAGTTGCCTATAGCCTCTATAGCTTTCTGCCATAGCGAAGCCATATACTGGCGTCCTCGGAAAATGATAAACGGTGGTATTATTTAGCCATGTATCCCAATCCCGTTAATCTGCGACACCCACTCTCTTAATCCATCAATTGTCTTAAAATTAATGAGACTACCTCGCAGTACTACTACTTTAGCACTATAGGCAAAGCCCATAGCGTAGCCAGTCTCATCCATATTCCAAATGTCTAATTCGGCGACATTATACTAAGTCTTAGCGGTGGTATAGTCTTTAAAGAACTGCTGTACGCGGGCTAGATTATTGCTAGCAAGAGCTCGTTCTGCGGTAAGAGAACGTACGTAATAAGTATATAGCTCTTCCTGCCGTTTTAGGAACTAATATATCCATGTTCTGCCCAAAGGATCGACTGAGATATAACGTGGAAGGATGGTGGATTTGCGTTAAAGTATAAGGGCGGCAATAGTACGAATGGTGCGATATCGACATGGAAATCCAGCTTGAGTAAGGTAAATACTGACGATGGTTCTGGAAGAGTCCTCCACATGCGTTTTCCTGCTTACATAAGCAGATTCCCTTTGCTTCCATTTTGGTCGGTATCCTTAGCAATCACTTTGCCACCGTAGACATAGGCCTATATAAGGGCCTATGTTCGTCGTAGATAGAAAGAGATAGATTTATTCATTCGTTCCAATATCATCCAGTTCATCAAATACAATGTTAAACTATTGCATCCTCGCCAGCAGGACTTATACGATATTAGTTAGTATGGGCAACTTGATGGGACCTCTGCTTTCCACTAAGGCGACAACAAAATGTATTTGGATCAATATTATATACCTTTGCACAGCCTTCCTTGCTTTTATAGTGACCGAGCTTGTAGGCCTTAATAGCTAGCTATATCTTCTCCTCTGCATCAGGAGCTTGAGGCCAACAAGGCATGATTGGTAAGGTTGGTGGTGGAGGTAATTATTGAGGAAGCATTAAAAATGAGACTATTCAAAAGGTGCGGCAGTATATCTAATCAGGAAGGCGGTTAGCCTAATTAGGCAGGCGGTAGGAAAATCCGTCGGAACTACCGACACCGTCATAACCCCCTAACTTACGTTACGCCAGAAGACATTGTCTGCTGCGCCCTGGAGTATGTCTCGCTGGACGCTTTCACTCCCGCATACGAAGAATACTGGCGTGGAATGAATGGACAGTCCAGCAACGAAATACATTTTGAATGGCATTTAAAGTTTGATGAATATGATAACGAGCATGATCCGGAACGATTGCGGTTCGTCTGGGGGGATTATAGCGCTTTAAGCTATGTCTGGGGATCGCCTGATGACACCCGAACCATCCTCTTGAACGGGAAAGAAGTGATGATCCGTGCGAACCTGAATTTAGGAATGGCTTGAAGCTATGGGCAGACACCATATGCATCGATCAAGCCAATATAAACGAACGCAACCACGAAGTACAGCACATGGGCCGGATATACGGCCGCGCCGACATGGTGACTGTCTGGCTGGGGAGCGGGGGGAAATGTATACGTAGTGCCATTCAAGCTTTAAGAGAGTGTGGGAATACTCTGCACGACATGGACAACTTAACTCCTACGGGAATTCTACAGCTTGGTGCTGCTCTATCGCCAGCTCTAATCCATATATCGAATCGGCCGTATTGGGAAAGGCTATGGATCATTCAGGAAATTGCAATAGGTACACCGTGTATGGCCTTATTCCTCGGGAGGGTCCGAGTCCCCTTGGATTATGCTGCGTTACTTGCGACCTTCTATAAAATGGCTGGTAACCCATTGGATTGTATCTGGTTCGACATATATCCGGATTTGAGCAATCAAATCTTAAAAGCATCCCATAGGCTAAGTAGGCTAATGCTCAATATAAATGCTCGGCGAGGGCCTGTATCCGCCGCGTCCGATTATTTTAGAACTTTGAGTCGTTTGCTTGATATGGGATCTCTAACAACGGTATCCGATGATAGAGACCACGTATATGGGCTCCTAGCTCTTCTACCTCCGTCTATCTCGACAAGAATCACGCCAGGCTATTCTTTATCTGTCGGGCGGACGTTCTGTGATCTTGCCAGAGCAATCATTGAGGATGCTGGTACCTTCAACCTCCTTTTCTCTCATTCTAGCATTAAAGATTCCATACCTTCCTGGTGTCCCGATTTTCGGATTGAATCAAACTTTCTGCTGTATTTCTCCTATTGGGAGACCTGCAAAACCAGTGGGGATATCAAAATTGACTATAAATTTTCCGAAGACAAGACAATTCTGGTTTGCAAGGGCTGGAGAATGGACACGGCTGATAGTTGTGGTAGAGCGCCTCAAAATGCAGAGGATGACGTGACACCCGAGGTATCGCACCGACTGGCTGTCCAGCCTCGCCGGGGTAAGCATGGATATGCTCTGGATACGTCGATTAAGACGTGTTTGTTACGAGCAATCTTCATGAACACGCGTTATGAACCGCCTGAGGGAGCTACTTTATTCGATGTGCCTTGGCTTTGTGATGTTGGGCTTGATTCGGAGCTATTTCAGAAACTTGGGTGGCCCAAGTTCACCCAAAGCCAACTCCTGTACGGCATAAAGACGCTTCAGAGGGCAAATGCAGGTTATCAGATATGGGGTCTTGAGTTCCGAGGTCTTTTCTCCTCGGAGGTCAAACCTTACAATCCAGACGAGTTCCACAAGCTGTGGAATGATTTGAGCGAGTATCCAGGTATTGGCCGAACCCTATTTACCACCTCCAGGGGCTTTTTAGGGTCAACACGATGTGATCTAAAGCAGGGTGACCTTATATATGCAATCGCTGGATGCAAGTTTTCCGTCCTCTTTCGCCTCAAGGGTGATTATTTCCAGATGGTCGGCGAGTGCTATATTGAAGGACTAATGCTTGGGGAATCGCTTGAATGGCTCGAAAGCGGAGAATGCAAGATGGAGGATGTTTCAATTCGTTGATGGACCTGAGCCTACTTTTTTTTCATGTCGTACTCCCTTTCCTTGCGTTCGCAGTTTTCGTTATTTCGCTCTCTTACTTTATCATGAATCGGATTAAATTATACCCCGTATCCTATCCCCGCATACATATCAGTTATATCAAACGCGGACCGCGCTCCACTACCATCAAGTCATCTAACTCATCCATCGCAAGCATACTGTTCCTCCCTCATGATATATTCCAATCTACATACCCATCCCCCTTGCAGCCCCAAAAGAGCCATCCAACCCCTATGTTAAGCCCAAGAAGATAACGACGCCCTAGATGTTGCCGGGGGTATTCCAAGCCGTAAGAAGCGAATGATCTGAAAAAACTCCGTCCAAGTGCCCGTCCTCCGACGAGGATGAGGCCAAGAGAAGAAAAAACAAAAGAACAAAGGACCAGATACTTACTCCACCGACCCAACTCCCAAGAACTCCAAATCGATGACACGAGAGAACGGCAGAAAAACAGCCCCGCATACTCATCACCCGCACTGCTTCTCCAGTATCCCCCTTTCCAGCCCCACCATCTTTTAAACCTGCTCATCAGGCTTCACCGGCCTCGCAAACGGACTAATCCCCTCCTCTTCCTGCTCCAAACTCTCGCGGCGACTCAGGCCTTCCCCCAAATCCTTCCCAAGCCCCAAGTCCTTCCCGAGATCCTGCTTCCGCAGCTCCCAACTCCCCACGCGCTCCTTCCCCTCCTTCACATCCCCCGCCGCCGCCGCAGTAGCACCCGCCTCAACACTCGTAATCCCCACCGCCGCCCCATTCTTCGGCAGCACCAAATCCGCATCACTCGCCATCTTGGCCCCGCCCTTAAACCCGCCCTTAAACCCGCCCAGAATGCTCTTCCGGCTCTTTGGCACGCGGCGGAAGCGCACGCCGCCGAGCCACATGGCGAGCGGGAGGATCGTCGCCAGCACGGCGAGGGTGACGGCGGCGCCGATGACGCCCGCGACGGCGGGGGACGTGTGCCCGCCGCTGGAGTCCGACAGGAAGATAACGGTGGAGTTGTTGAGGTTGGCGAAGGCGTCGCAGAAGAGGGTCGGCGAGTTGCACGCCACGCACCAGTCGAAAACGACGCTGGTCATGGTGCGCGACATCATGTCCTCGAAGTCGAGCCAGGGTATGTCGGTCTGGGAGGGCCCGCGGGCGAAGAGCGGGAAGGCCTGGAGCGCGGCGCTGGCGGTGGTGTCGTTGGTGGGGTCGGTGCCGTTGTGAAAGTGGAAGCGTACCCAGAGGTCGGACTCGTTGGCGGGGAAGTCGGGGCTGTTGCCGATGCTGAAGAGCTCGAAGACCATGGCGCTGCCGTAGGCCGGCAGGCCGTAGAAGTTGGAGTTGAGGAACTCGAGCTCCGCGAGCGCGAAGAAGGAGATAAAGGGCTCGTGCTCGGTGAAGAGGAGGGAGAGCTTCGGGGTCTGCCCGGCTGATGCGACGATTTCTTGGAATTGACCTAGGATACGTGCGGTGAGCGTCTTTCCGGCCATAGCGCGGATGCCGTCGTCGGCGGTCGTGTTGCCGAAGAGCGCCCATTGCTGCTGGTCTGAGTAGTAGCGGAGCTGGTCGTAGGCGCCAACGAAGGAGATGTTGTCGGAGAGGAGGGCAAAGGTTGACGGGTCGTGGTTGTATTGGTAGTTTAGGTAGTCGTAGATTAGGTAGGCATTGTAGTAGTCCCTAGCTTTTGTGTAAGTCCAGGAGTGTTACGTAAAATATAGCAGATCTCCCAATTTTCCAAAGCAAAAAATTATTGGCTCCCAATAACAGCACTTCAAGTTTTAGAATTTCAGGTTCTAGGTTAGGAGCAGGTGTCCACCAATTGCAACTGGAGTCTCCTTTGTTGGTAGAAATTCGATATACTCACCATTGCGGCTGCGCAAGCACATCCTTCAGCATCGAATAGCCCACTGCCTGATACAGCAGCTCCGCAGTCGCCCGCGTATTCGCAAACTCCTGCGTGTCATAGTACTCGTTCCCGGACAGCACAGTATTGAGGCAATCCTCGCTGCCCTGGACCCAAATGCTGGTCAGATCTAGATCCGACGCCGTGTGCACTTGCGCGTACTGATATCCGTCGAGCGGATACTCCATGAAGGTGCCATTGGCGAGGATGTACGACGGGTCCAGCATCACCGCAGCGGTCCTGTTCAGCGTAAACGGCGGGTACAGGCCCTGTAAGAAAGCTTGCGCGGACGCAACGAGCCATGGCTCGTCGGGGGTGAGGACGTATGTCTGGTCGTTGTCAACGACGTTGGCCGAGAGGTTTATAATGGGTGCAGATCCCAGTGCCGTGCTCCCGCCGTTCAGGCTATTGATGTAGCGGCCCCGGAAGGCTTCACCGGCGGCGTAGAGCTGCTGGGCGCCGAGCGCTGTTAGTTGGCGAACTTCCGAGCTATCAATCTCGGGAGTGCGCTCGCCAGTACGGCTGATCACCACGGCAGCGTGTAGCTGGTAGGTATCATCGGCGTTGATCAGCCAGGTGGCGGCCATGATGGCCAGGAAGAGAGCGAGCATTGTGAGCGGGGTGGAACCAGCTAAATGAAGCTATAGCAAAGGAAGCCGACCGAGGGGAGCAAGACTGAAAGAAAGAGAGATTGGACAGACGGGAAAAATATGGAGAGGTGAGAGGGTGTACTTAATCCCGCAGCAGTCACCTCAGGCTTTAAGAGGACCTCTTAAGCAAGAGAGACGCAAATCAAGGCAGGGCAAGGCAGGCCGGGCTTATCATAAATAAGCAACTTGGCAGCTTCACCCAGCAGCTGGGGGGCGTGATAGCTCTGATAGCTTCGTCTTGGAGCTTGCAGCTCATGCGCGGGGTAGCTGCATGATGATGGCGGTTGGCCAGCTTAACAACCCCCCGCGTTGCCCGCCGCTTTTGGGGAAGCTGACAAGTACTGTAGTGCAAACGGCTGTCCCATGTCTGTCAGACACAGACGGTGGAACAAAGAGCTCGAGCAAAGAGCTCGCATTCCTCGGCTTGCACGCCTCTGCACATGTTAGTTGCATCATAGGTTGCCGAAGTTAAGTGTCGTTGGCCGTGAGGCAGTTAAGAGCAACAGTGGGGTGAAGAACTGGACTGTGGCTTTGACGGGCTTAGTTGCGACAAGAAGGTTGGCAGTTTCTAGTTTCTTTGCTTTCGAGGAATTCTCAGCGGACAGTTTTCCTGCAGCTCTTGGCACGCACTTTAGCCAGGTCCCAAAAAAATAGAGGATTCAAAGAATTACAGTCCTATCCAATTCGGCCCATCTCTCCCGCGAGGTGTAATAATTAACCAGCTTAGACCTGCGCAGTGTCGATGTATTCTTCAGACTAATTGTCTCTTCGTATCCTTGCAGTGTGCGCTTTAATATCTCCTCTGCCTCAGTTAGCTTGTCTTGATTCACGTAGAGAAGGTCTAGCTTTGTGAGAACTGACAGGCAACGTGTCGCCCCACCATGGTGGGCTCAGCCACCAGCATCGCGGCAGCCGTAACTTTCCCTGCTGGACTTTGTGGTGCCGCTGTTTTACCTTGTCTCACGACCCTAGCTATCGATCCGCACAAAGAACTGTACGCCCCTAGTTGTTCCGCACCCAACTATTTCACGTCGGGCCTGGTCGGACTTACGCTAGAAGACACTATGGATCCGAAGACTATTCCGTACAGTTATTCTTCGCTTCCGCCAGGACACCAGAGCACTCGCTTGCTTCGCCTAATGCCAAATAAAGACGAGACTGCCGTTATCGAATGCCAACTCTTCGACTACACCCTTGAATCGGGCAAACAGACTCACCTGTACGAAGCTTTATCCTACGTATGGGGCGATCCAAACAAGACCGTGCCTATTTTTGTAGGCGAGCATCGCTTCAACATCACGGAAAACCTTCACACGGCGCTGCTACATCTTCGAAATCACTCTATCGAACGAATCATATGGGTAGATGCTGTTTGCATCGACCAAGCAAATGAGCAAGAGAAAGTGCACCAAATTCAGTATATGGCGAAGATCTATGGTCAAGCAAACCATGTAATCATTTGGCTTGGAGAGGCGGCAGACAATAGCGATCGAGCGTTCGAAGACATACGTGTTGCCGCAGAAGATGAGTTTACGAATTCATTGATAGAAGAAACGAGCCAGAAATCAATTCTCAAATTGCTTGAACGACTGTGGTTTCGGCGCATCTGGGTAAGGGAGCAAATACTCAACAATATCCGCAAAGTACTAAAAGTCGATCTAGGTACTTCAGGAAGTCGCTGCAGCGCGAAGCGTTCTGATCATGTGTGGTTCTGCAGAGATGAACGGATACGCCTTTTGCTCAGGTCTCAACAAATTGGGGCTTTCCTCTTATCCAGGCTTACAGGGTCTAATCCGTTCAGCAGTCTATCTAATAAGGGGAGCAATATTCCGGCCTAGATATGCAATGAGTTTGCCAAGCAGAGTCTCTCTAGGCGAGCTGATAGATATGTACCATAACCGCGAGGCTACTAGGCGCCACGACAAGATATATGCCTTGCTCGGCATGAGCTCTGAAGGTCCCAGCGCAGCTGGTTTATCACCTAATTACCAGGTTTCTTGGAAAGAACTTTTGCTGCGACTTGTTGGATTCCTTCTTTACAAAGAAATCTCTGTAGAGACTTGGAATGAAAGAGAGATGGCAGTAATCAAAACCAAGGGCTTTATTCTCGGCCAGGTGTCCTCGGTAGAAAGTGACAGTGCTCGGTATGACAGACAGCACGTGACTATCGATTTTAAGAATACATCTAGGTCGTCGGAGTACAGGAGGAAATGGGGCGATCGATGGACTCTCCAGGCCTCGGCAAAGCCCATCCAAAATGGTGACCCCGTCTGCCTTCTACAAGGGGCTTCAAAGCCAACCATCATTAGAGCACGCAAGGACCATTTTGCTGTTATCGTGATCGCAGTTACTCCTCGGCAGGGCATACAAACAGAGAGTAGTTATGTTGAGCGCCAGGGATCCTTGCCTTCAATGGAAAGCTTCCCGCGTGACTTTCTACTGGCCTGGAACTGGGACGAGTCCAACGAAACTTTGGCAGAGATCAATACTCTGGTATCGAAGTATTCGATGACAGCTTCGAATAAAATAACCAGCCTGTATAATGTGGCACTAATCTTACAAGACGCGGGAGAGTATGAAGAGACAGGAAAGAGGTTTCAGGAAATAATAGAGGCCTATGAGGGACCGTCTGCAGAGGAGCACCCATACAAGCTAGCATGTATGGAGAACCCGGCGTTTATATACAAGAAAAAAAACCAATTAGAAAAGGCGGAAGACTTATTTTTGCAAGTAATACAGACAAGAAAACGGGTGCAAGGGGTGGATCATCCAGATACGCTGAGCAGCATAGCCAACCTAGCGTCAATTTACGTGGATGATGGCAGGTTAAGCGCAAAGGCACTAGAGATGATGGAAGATCTATTAAGTCGAGTAAAACACAATGTCCAGATCCTAGAAGAAGAGATTGTCCTTATTACAAAGTCATTCGGTAAAGAAATAGTAACACTTTTACTCGTTCTAAAAAGAGACAATGTCCAGATTACAGAAGAGATGCTCAAGGCAGCAGCAGGAAATCAGTGGTATGGACATAAAATAATGGCACTACTACTCGACCGAGGAGGGGACAATATCCAGATCACAGAAGAGGTGCTTAAGGCAGCAGCAGGGAATTGGGACTGTGGGGATGAAGTAATGACACCGCTACTCGACCGAGGAGGGGACGATATCCAGATCACAGAAGAGGTGCTCAAGGCAGCAGCAGGAAATTCGGGGTGTGGACTTGAAGTAATGGCACTACTCGACCGAGGAGGGATGGATATCCAGATCACAGAAGAGGTGCTTAAGGCAGCAGCAGGAAATCTAAGGTATGGATTTAAAGTAATAGTACTGCTACTCGACCGAGGAGGGGACGATATCCAGATCACAGAAGAGGTGCTTAAGGCAGCAGCAGGAAATCCGAATTATGGACTTAAAGTAATAGCACTGCTACTCGACCAAGGAGGGGACGATATTCAGATTACAGAAGAAGTGCTTAAGGCAGCAGCAGGGAATCGGTATGGAGATAAAGTAATAACACTGCTACTTAACCGAGGAGGGGATGATATCCAGATCACAGAAGAGGTGCTTAAGGCAGCAGCAGGAAATCCGGGGTATGGACATGAAGTAATGGTACTGTTACTCGACCGAGGAGGGGACGATATCCAGATCACAGAAGAGGTGCTTAAGGCAGCAGCAGGAAGTCTGGGGCATGGAGAAAAAATAATGGCACTGTTACTCGACCGAGGAGGGGACGATATCCAGATCACGGAAGAGGTGCTCAAGGTGGCAGCAGGGAATTGGTATGAAGATGATGTAATAGCACTGCTACTCAACCGAGGAGGGGACAATATCCAGATCACAAAAGATATTCAATTCAGTTTCCCGCACAGAGCATAATTTGGGCCGTGTCCTTATGCACGGTAAAATGCTGTGTGCTTTCGTGCATGGTATAAAATATGCTCTGTGCGGGCAATTTAATTAAATTGAATTGATTGATTTGCAACCCTGAAGAGATGCTCAAGGTAGTAGCAGGAAATCCGGGGTATAGACATAAAGTAATGGCACTGCTACTCGATTGAAGAGGGGATAATATCTAGATCACAGAAGAGGTGCTTAAGGCAGCAGCAGGGAATTCGGTATGGAGATAAAGTAATAGCACTGCTACTTGACCGAAGAGGGAACGATATTTAGATTACGGAAGAGGTGCTTTGACAAGGGTACCGGAAGAGTCCTCCACACGCGTTTCCTGCTTACATAAGCAGACTTCCTTTGTTCCGCTTTTGGTCGGTCTCCATAGCAGACACTTCGGTTTCCGTACAATATAGGCCTATATTAAGGCCTATATTCCTCGTAGTTAGATTCAATAGATTCATTCTTTCCAATATCATTCAGTTCATCAGGTTATGAGCACCGGGCTGCTACCAAGCGCTACGGTCCAGCTGTTTAACCATTTAGAAGATTGACACCTTACTATAGGTTGTATTAAGGGTTACCACACCTGTGCTAGGTTATATCTTACTATTCTACATTTAACGCCTTACTATAGGCCATATTAAAGGTTACCACACCTGCGTATAAAGTCATTTCTTATTATCAAAATTACGCGTTAAATTTATTTATTTACGCGTCGCTATGGGTAAAGACTATCTAGGCATTTAACGCCTTAAGAACGACGGTTTAAATTGGCATCAATATCAGACGCAGCTCTACGCGTACCTACGTAGTAAAGGCCTTCTACACGTTATTTAAGAAGACGTAGGCCTACCCCTCTACCTAAAGCTCTAGGAAGAAAAACCTATAATATCTATTAATTAAGTACCAGAAGACGCCGATAAGGAGAAGTAAGATAAGATCCTAGAGAGGTTCTAAATTATTACAGATACTAATAATTTAATTTACTTAACTAATAAGGTGCTCTGTAATAAGTACAACAAGGAGCTTAAATAGTATAATAAGGACAATAGTAAAGTCTATTTAGTTATTCTTAGTACAATTAATAAAGAGATTATTACTGCCCTAGAGCACAAGCAGACGGCAAAGGACTACATTAAATACCTTAAGCAATTATTTAAGGCCTGTGGCTTGATCTATAAGGCTAATATATAGGAGAGTTTTATTAAGCTCTACTTTTAATTAAACTAAGTAATTACTACTTTCTTAAGCCGTTACCAAGAAGCGGTTTAAGGAGTTAAGTAGGTAAATCTTGCCCTTAATAACAAGATCATTATCTACTAATTTATTAATGCTGTTGACGAACACTTCCCTATATAGGCTTAGATCTAATATAATAAGATCCGTAACAGACATACAATTTTACTACTTTAATTAATCGCTGACTTTACTAATAAGGCTTAGTGGAAGGACTTAGCTAAGAGCTTCGCCTTGTATAATAGGATATTAGGTAACTTATACCAAGGACGCGGCAATGGTTATGGTAAAGGAGGTAAAGGAGCTAGCCGCCCTAACGACTGCGGTGCCTTATTAGGTAATTAGAGCCCTACTAAGGATACTCTAGACAGCTATAGATGGTGCAAGAGAAGTTATTCTAGTGGTGAGGACCGCTGCTAAATAAAGCACACCTACCTAAGGCCCGAATAGTGGAGGCCTAGAGAGAAGCGGCTACTAAGTAATTAAAATAGAGCTACCTTAACGACATCCAATTAACCCTCTTAGGCCACTAATTCGGCAATTACGTTAATCTTTACTACGTAGGCCATTAAGCCAGCTTCTATAGCTTTAGGAATAAATATTAAGGACTCCTAAATAGCCAACAGTTGCTTAAATATTCACATAGGGAACAATATTAAGAAATTTGTATAGTATAAGGAAATTAAGCCTCTCTAAATCTGGACAGGAGGTGGCTTAATACAGGCCATTGGCGTTAAATTAGTTAAGCTTATAGTCGCCCAAACTAACCACTTAACCTATATAATTATATTTACTAAAGTATATTACTATCCTAACTTCTTTACAAATATCGTCTTACTTAGTGTTCTATGAGGGAAGGGCGCCTTCTTTAACAGTCTTTATAATATAATTAACTTTATTAAAGATAGGACAGAAATAGCCTATATCCCATGCATTAACGGTCTCAATTTATTTATTCTGGTAGATAACCCTATAGAGGTTAAGGCTCTGCCTACCAAACGACCGCGCCTCTATTAGGAACTTCCTACTAAGGACACTACACCTGTAAGGGATATTATTGCAGGTCACCTTGGGTTGCCCTTAGGACAACCCCCAGACACCCTTTAGATAGCCATTGGTTACGTGCCGGAGGCACGTGCCCGTAGTATATAGTCTTTACAATCCTTAAGGCCTTACCTCCTTAAGGATTCGTCTCTCTCACCAATCTATTTTATTCCATAATTGTGTCCTTATAGCCCCCTGTCTATAAGTTCCCCTCACATTCAAATTCTTCCTACTCTTTTTAGAAGGGCAGCTGGCTTTAAGAACTAGATTATTTATATTTTTATTTACACCTACTATCCTCCCTTAAAAATCTCATAATAACCTAAATAGAAACTCCACAAATACCTTATAGAAAGCCGTTGCGCTAAGGCAGGAAGGTCCCTCCAATAGCAAGAGATTGCAACAATATAAACCTCTGGGTAAGACGGCCAAACGAGCCCCAACACCTAGATATGCTAGGAGCTCGAAGACTCTCACATACCTACGGTTACTAACAACGTGGAGGAAAACGCAGACACCCTCTACGACAGTCACAATACTACTAGAAAGTAACTGGAACCCCTCCAGCCCCGCCTAGGCTAATTGGAAAATTAAGCGCCAGAAGCAACTTTAAGATCTTCCCCTAAGCCAGAAATACCAGAGGAATATACTAACGCGTCTAATTAGGGATCCAACCAGAACCCTCCTGGAAGACCATTGGCCCATAATCAGCATAGTAGCGGCGTATAGACTGCTTATAAGCTAAGCAGGCCTACCCCTTTTAATAACCTAACCTAAATACTAACTTAAAACCTAAGCCTTATTAGGAAGCCTATACTAGTTACTAGTGCTAACACTACTTCTATAGCTGGAGCTTCCCTAGGCCTAAGTTTAGAAAGTTAAGAGCCCCATACCAATATCCTTTAAGATGGATATTAGGAAGCTGTTACAAGGCTCTTAGAAGCCATACAGGAGGAGGCCACTAGTAAACATATTAGAACCCTTTAAGGGCAAATTTAGATCTGGCAGGGATTAATCTAGGCTAGATAAACTCTTTTATAACCTAGCTAAGGCTAAGGGCTTCCTAAGGGCTACCTAATATCTACCTAAGGAAGTATAAAAGACTTAGAGAGTTATCTACGCTATAAATAGAAAAAGAATATAGACTAATTAGCTAAGGCCTCTAATAGCCTAGAACTCCATTATAGACCTAACGCCTAATAGCTGGATAATTGGGTTCGTAAGGTAGACAACTTCTTTAAGATGCTAATAATATAAGATAATACCAAAGAGCGTATACACTGGATTATTAGTAAGATTAAAGACCAATTACTAAACCAGATTGCACTTAATTAGCTTAATAAAGAGCAAATTACCTTATAGCCGCAGCTATAAACCTTCCTAAAGAAGTAGACTCAAGATCCGCACGTTATATAATATAATTATGCAGAACTATTCTAGAATGGGACATAGCTCGACCGCTATAATTTCCGCCAGTTTATAAACTGTCGGGAATAAGGCAAGCTGCCGTCACGCCAGGCATGTTGCCGTTACGTGCTGACGTGGCCCTAGCGTGGTGAGGAACCTTAAGTTCCTCACCCCTTTCCTCATTCCTATTAAAAAGAAGAACAACTATTATACTATCTACGAACCGTAGCTATGTAATATCCCCTTATATAACCAACACTGATTAGTGGTTAACTTCACTATTATACTATAGAACAGCTAGGTATCACTAAGAAGAGATAAGCCACTGTACCAGTGCTACTTGTGCTAGAGGAAGCTGTCTTTTAAGGTTAGAACTGGTCCTAAACCTTAAATAGAACTCTTCCACGAATCTAAGAATCTAAAAGGCCAGAACTGGTCCTAAGCCTTTCTAAGATTACGGATTCTTGCGTCTATTACGCAGAATAACACGCTTTACAAGTCTTCGCGATTTAAGGCTAGAACTGGTCCTAAGCCCTACAATTGCAAATTCTTGTCACGAACGCGTACTAAACCACGAACGCGTACTAAACGACAAATATATATTACAAACGCGTACCAAACAATAATCCCTATACTAATAACACTTCCCTCCCTCTGAAAATATGGCTACGCCTACTTTAAATAACTAGAAAGACTCCTTACTACTAGGGGTAGCTAAGCACGCGAAACTTATTAATAAAGATTAGGATGAATTCGCCTTTAATATAATAATTTATACCATAAAACAAGTTAACGGCTTTCTCCTATACCATATTATATTCTACCGAAATAGATGCTACGCCGATTTATAACTATGGGAGTATTTCAGGGAGGATTTTATAGGATGGACTGCTAATACCTAGGCACTTGGCAACGTTAATATTATTTAGGATTTTTAAGACTTCCTCTATAGGAATAGGGTATACGTTGCTAAGAACAGTAACCCAATTACTAGTAATATTTAGGCCGTTATTACTAGTATAGAAGAACCAATATGGACGGAAGCTAAGATTATACGTTAACTACGGAAACCTAAAAACAACCCATATTCTTTAGAAGGCAACTTTAATTTGTATTAAAACCCCTAGAACGCTAACCCCCCACCTAGAGCTACTCTCCTACCTAGAGGTGCCCTCCTACTTAGAGTTGCTTCGCCTTTACCTCCTCTACTCTAGCTAACCGGTAAGCCTTTACTATGAGAAGTCACGAATCTAATAAAGGTATATTTGGATAAAGAGAAGAAGTTTAAAGGAGAACTATATAATATACTCAGAGCAAAACTACAGGTCTTTTATAACTGTTGCAATAAGGTTAGAATTTAACGCTACTAGTACTATTACGCTTTCTCTGTTATGTTAAAGGGACGGGTAGTAATATTCTATTACGACCATATTGCGGGTAAAAACTATAGCTTTAATATAATGCTTTAGCTTACCAGAGCCTACTTTAAGACTAATAAGAATTACCAACTTTATATATCTAAATGGTAAGAGACTACATTCTAGAGAGTTATTACTTCTAACCCAATAAAGACTCGTTTAGAGTGCCTTTAACTACTCTTTAATAAACTCTAGAAAATCCAACGTGGCCTTACTAAAACTTACTAAAATAAGAACAGCCTAAAGGACTAGGTTATCTTAGCATGCTATAGCATTCCTAAGTGCAACTTAGCGCTATACAAACCTATAAATACGTTTAAAGGAGTATATGCTAAGCTACGCTCCGCTATAGGTACTGCAATACAAATACAAGAATCTCAACAGCTCTATACCAAAAACCCTACCCAAATAAGTATTCCTAACTAACACGATTATAACTGGACTGATCAAATATATGGTGGCCGTGGTAGGGAATATAGAAGAGGGTATAATTAATATTAACTATAAGGCAACCGTGGAGGTCCTTATAGAGGTTTATTTTAAAGTAATTGCTAGAAGAAGTGCTATGTTTATAAGAAGCCAAAGTGCTGATTAACTAGACACTCCCTTAATAAATAAAAAGAGGTATATAACAAGTTCCATTAGAGTGCAAGAAATGTTGGAAATTATAAAGTTACTATAGCCTACTTCTAAAGCTTCCTGGTTTAATACAAAGACGTAAAAGACCTTAAGGGTAAGGTTAATAAGGTTAAACAGCTCCTTATAGATATAGAAATTAAGGACTACTCTCCTAACCAATACTTTACTAAGTATGGTAAGGTAAATGGTATATAAACCGTCGCTGTTCTTAATGACCAATCTATGCTCCATTTTATTACGAAGTTAGATATCTTTAACGAGCTAAAGAAGAGCTCCGCGTTTTCCTTTAATAATAGATACTTGGCGAACGTCTTCTATAGTATTATACCAGATACTAGAGCCGCAGGAGTATCTACAGTAGGAGAACCTTAAGTTTAAGCCCTTTAGCAGCTTAATAGCTCTATTTAGATTAACCAATTAACGGCAGGCCAACATACAATTCACTTTAGTAAAGGTACTATAATCTCTCTCAGTATAATTAGGGTCCAAACCCCTTTAGAATATATTACTTTCCATATTATTCCTACAAACACTCCATTTCTATTTTGCATCAAAGATATAGATAAGTTAGGCGTTAGGCTTAATAACCTTAAGAATATACTTATTTAGGGAGACAATTGGGTGCCTATTATACGCAAATAGGGTTACCCCTAGTTGCTCCTTTATTAACTAGAAAAGAGTGTTGCTTAAAGCCACTTAACTAAATTAGAATTACGCCAACTGCACTGTTGTTTTGGCCACCTATCTGTTTATTAATTGCTTAGGGTTCTTCAGCAAGTAGGCCATAAAGTTAAGGTTAAGGCAATTAAGCATCTTATAAAGTACTACTATTACTGCCAAATAAACCAGAAGTCCCCTAGCCAATTTAAGTTCACCCTTAAAGATAACTACAACTTTAACTTCTGTATTATCGTTAACGTTATGTATCTTAGCGGCAAGCCAGTACTCTAAGTTATTAACTTCTTAACCTCCTTCCAAGCCGCACGATTCTTAAAGGATATATTAGCTAGGAATATATAGGATACCCTTTAGTTATACTAGATTAATATCTACCTAGGACCCCCTAATTAAATCGTCTATAACGCAGGAAAGAACTTCTTATCTATAGAGTTTTGATAATAGATAAAGGCAATAGCAATTAAGGTCAAGGAAGTCCCTATTAAGGCATATAATAGTGTCGGAAAAGTAGAGCGATATCACGCGCCATTACGCCGCGTATATAAGATTATCTCTTTAGAACTAGAGGACGCTAGCGAAGAACTTACCTTATAAATAGCTGTTAAAGCTATTAACGATTCTGCTGGCCCAGATAGACTTATACCTATATTACTAGTCTTTGGCGCCTACCCTTAAATAACTAACAATTCTCTACTATCTCCCTCCGTTATATAACGAGCTGAGGCTATTTACAAGGTAATAAAGAAGGTATAATGTCTCTACGCTACACGCCAAGTCAATAACGCACTAGGAATAAGAAATGGCCTAAATACCTTAACTATGCTTAATCTGCCACTCCAGTCTAAGGTACGCGTATAGCGTAAAAAGGGAGGATAGTTAGGCCCATATTAACTTATTACAATTAATGGCTAAACTTGCACTATTTAGATGCCTTATAGACCCACTTAATTCCGTTTAACTGTTATTAAGCCTTACTACAAAGATAACAGTTCTAAGCCTTTGTAGAATGCCCTAGAAGATGCCCTAGAGGAGAATTATAATTAATATACTCCAGAAGGCGACTACAATCCCAATATAATATTAGTAGATACGCCACAACCACAACGCGGTAGAGGTTGCCTAAAGGGATTATAAAATCGCCAACATCTTGTTAATTTTAAAGAGCAATTTATTACCACTATTAAAAATAGAGTTAAGTTATTAATGGCCTTTATAATAGCTAAGGAGAAGGATAACTTTAAACTCGCAAAACAGCTCTAAAAGGAAGGTTATATTATAACTCCAGGAGCTCCTTTCCAAGTATCTAACAAGTAGAAGATTAAGGGTCTTATTATAAGAGGAGTCTTTAAATTTAAGAAGTATAACCCTACTAAGTTTAATAGAGTTCGCATCTTTAAGTTAAGAATAGTTAACGAAATTAAGGGCAAAGCTACTAACGCCCTATTTAAGAAATTAAGGCTTATTATCTAAGGCTACAACAATAATAGTAAGGAGGTGATTCTTATACAGTCTCCTATAATTTAATAAGCTAGTTAGCAAGTTATTATTGCGCTAGCTCCCTCCTTAATAAAGAATAGAATAGCGGTTTATTTGCGAGATATCACTTAAGCCTATACCTAATTAGAGACGCACCTTTAGCGCTTAATATTGGCATACCTTCTAGAGCAAATTCGCCACTAGTATCCTAAAGATACAATTATAGTTATGCTTAAGCCATTATATGGGATCGCAGAGGCAGGAACTCACTAGTGGGCTACCTACAGCAAGCACCATAAAGAGAAGCTTTTAATAACTACTTCTATATTTAATCCCTGCTTCCTTATCACAACTACAGGAACTCTATTTGGAATTATTGGCATGCAAACTAATAATATAATTATCTTAGGAGACGACCAATTCTTAGCTCTTAAAGAAGATAAGCTAGTGAAAGCAAATCTTATAGTAAAGCTAAAGGAAAAGCTTAGTTTAATAATACTATTACTCTTTAACAGATGCATCCTCTCCCTAAATGAGGATTCTATTGCTCTGCGCTAAAAGGGTTAAGGTAAGAAGATCAACGTTATTAACGCTAATTCTCTAAAGTAAGGATATATAGAGTAACGCGCTTGTAGAGCTTATATTGCTTTTATCTATTAACCTAAGGCTTTATTTAATCTCTCTATTACCGCCTAACACTAGGAACCAACTAAGGACGACGTTCTTGCCCTAAATAAACGCCTTTTCTAGCAAATAAACCATCTTGACTGGGGCCTACACTACATACCTATTAATCTTCCCACTGCTAAGCTCTTTATATTTGTTAATAGATCATTCGTAAATAATAAAGATTTTAGCTCCTAGCTAGGATATAAGATTATTATCGCAAATAAGTTTACTGGAGAGAATAACTTTACAATCTATAGCAACCTTATCTATTAGAGCTTAACTAAGAGCAAGCGCGTCACCTAAAGTGTTTTAGCGTTAGAGATATATAGAATAGTTAGCGGAGTTAATATAGCAATTATAATTAGAACTACCCTAAAGATAATTATAGATTAACTCGAACTTCCTATTATTCCTATAATTGTATGCACCGATTTATACTCCCTCTATAAGTGCTTGGTTAAGCTTGGTACTATAAAGGAGAAGCGCCTTATAATTAATATTATAGCACTTTATTAATCCTACAAACGGCGAGAACTCTTTAAGATTTAATAGATTAATAGTTAAGATAACCTAGTAGACATAATAACAAAGGCAAACCCAAACAAGGCTCTAGAAACGTTTATTAACACAAACACTCTATATATACAAGTTAAAGGTTAGGTTAAAAGGGAGTAGGAGCATAATATTCTATAGACCCTAACTTAAACCAGCTAATCAGGATTTTCCATCCCTGGGATAGAAAATTGCTATTAGCTCGCTTATTACTAGCGCCTTGGCGGCCTACCCGTCTTTACATTATCTGCCAACTGCCGCATTGTCGCATATTGTTGCATATTGTTTGGTATTGTCGCATATTATTTAGTATTGTTGCATATTATTTGGTATTGTCGCATATTGTTTGGTATTGTTATACACTGTCTGGTATTGTCGCATCCTGTCTGTTTGTCTATATATAGATGGCAACCACAAAAAGAAGAGTTGCCAGTGTTGGGAATAAGGCAAGCTGCCGTCACGCTAGGTATGTTGCCGTCACGTACTAACGTGGCCCTAGCGTGGTAAGGAACCTTAAGTTCCTTACCCCTTTCCTCATTCCTATCAAAAAGAAGAACAACCATTATACTATCTACGAACCGTAGCTACGTGATATCCCCTTATATAACCAACATAAACTTTGTGGAAACTCGTGCTTAACTAATAGATCCAGAGCCCTTTAAAAACGAGGACGGTAGCGTCCGTAAAAAGGAGAAGATTAGATTTATTTAGACTAGAATTAAGCCAGCAATTTATAACAAAATAAAGCGCGTAGGAGCCCTACCGCGGATTACCGCATATATGGATTTTAAACGAGCAGTTCTAAATGCTAAGGATATAATAAAGAACCAGACCTCTTCTAGTAAAAAGCTGGGGGGTTACCAGAAGCGTAGGCACTTTAATAGCAATATAGGGCAGACCTAAACTTCAAAGAAGCCGTTCTTAAAGAGAAATTTAAAAGGGTTAAAGTCAGGGACCTTAAGCAATGGAAAAGACTCCTAGGGCTAACCTAATACCCATCTAGCACCCTTATAGGAACACTCTAAAAGGTTAAAAGAAAACTTCTCTAGAGGCAAACCTAATTGGAAAAACAAGCAGGGTAATAACCATACTAATAATCCAAAAAAAGAAAAGCCCTAGTTATGGACCTTTCCTGGCTATAACTAGGGCAAGATATAGAAGAAGAGACTCTCCATATTACTATTAAGCTGGAAATAGTACTCCCTATAGGCGAGGTATATTAGTTCCAAGCACTATATAACAGCGGCGCTGAAATTAATCTTATATAATACGATTTGGTAAAAGAGCATAAGCTTATCCTATTGCTAAGGTGGCGGAAACCTATTATAGGGTTCCTAGATAAGCATTGGATTAAACTACATAGTGCCCATAAGCTTATAGTGTTAGTGGCCAATATGCATAACTACACCAAGGTAGTCGGCCCGCAACCCTTCTAGGTGACTAACTTTAAAGGCTATAACCTCATTCTTAGATACCCTTGGCTTGTAGAAGTAGACCCTAAGATATACTTTAAGATAGGAGCCTTTAAATAGTAGAACGATAAAGAATTGGAAGGGCGTATATTACTAGTAAGCTTAAAAGACATCCTAAAAGATATAGCTCTAGGTAAAATAGTATACGCTCTATACCTAAAGGAGTATTGGATTAAACCCCTATTCTATAGCAAGATAGGTATAGAGCCTAGCATAGGTAATAACCCCTCCACAATGGAGACCCCATAGGGAGCTGCCGGATAGGTTGCGGAGACACTATAGGGAGGCAGCAATCTTAAAGATCTCACAAGATACTTCCACTACCACGGGTTACTCTGGCTTAAGCAATATACGGAGAATATACTACGGCACCTTAAACGCTGCGTTAAAGAGTTCCCTACCCTCCACTAGCTACCGCATGAAACGGTTTAACGTACGGTAGCAACTATGTATAAACAACCACCACAGCGCGCAACGCTACCCATAAGCGTCTTAAGGGAGCTCTGGGACCTACCTAACAATAATATAGAGGATAAACGCGACCCTAATCTATCAAATATTCCATTAGGCCTAAGGGACTTACTAAGGGTATTCTTAGGTAGGCGAGCCAAAATTATAGCACAGAACTTAGAATACGATCATACAATTAATCTAAAAGAGGGTAAACAACCTCTAAACCTTCCTATTTACAACCTCTCTTGCAAAGAGCTTAAGATCCTGCGGGAATACCTTAATAGTGCACAGGAAAAGGGATGGATCCGGCCCAGTAAGTCACCAGCAGGTACACCAATCCTCTTTATCCCAAAACCGGATGGAACTATAAGGCTATATATAGACTATCACGGTCTTAATAAAGTTACAATTAAGAACCGTTACCTACTACCACTAATTAGTAAAATGCTGGATTAACTATCTAGGGTAAAGATCTTTACAAAGCTAGATCTATAAGACGCCTATTATAGGCTCCATATCAAAGAAGGGGATAAGTGGAAGACCGCTTTTAAAACCTAATACAGCCACTTTAAGTATATAGTAATGCCTTTTAGGCTAGCCAATACGCCTACAATATTCTAATTATATATTTACAGAGCCTTAGGGGGACTAGTTAACCGCATATATATTATCTATTTAAATAACATCCTAATCTACTTAAAAGATAAGGATTAGTATAAGTAATACATCCACCAAGTGCTAGAACGTTTAGATAATTAGGGCCTCTATACTAAGGCGTTAAAGTATACCTTTAATACTAAGCAGGTTAAGTTCCTAGGTTACATCATAACGCCTATAGGCGTAGTTATAGACCTAGTACGGGTACAAACGATCTAAAAGTGGCTGGAGCTAGAGAGCTACTGGGATATTTAAGTATTCCTAGGCTTTGCCAATTTTTATAGGCGCTTTATTTATAACTACTTAGATATCGCCTAATACCTATCTAACTATATTACGGAAGCTTTTTAAGACCTAGCCCAAGGAGCAAAAAGCTTAAAGGCGGGAAGGAAAAAAACTAAGAAGGGACTAACTAAATAGTATAAACCATAGTTATAGCCTAGAAAGGTTCAGAATACCTTTTAGGAACTATAAGCAAAGTTTACAAAAGCTCTATTGCTGCGGCATTTTAACCCAGATTAGCCATTAATAATAATCACTAATATATCAAATTTCGCCCTTACTGGTATCCTACTACAACCTAATAGGGATCTAGACGCTACCCAGCTCTACTAGAGACCAGTAGTATTCTATAATAGAAAATTCTAGGGGCCTAAAGTTAGGTATTATACCCACAATAAGGAACTGCTGGCTATAGTCAACTGCTTTAAATAGTGGCGACATTACCTTAAGCACGTAAGCTATACCACTTATATACTCTTAGATTATTACAATCTACGCTACTTTATAACTACAAAGGAGCTTATACCTTAATAAGCCAGATAGGCAGAGGAGCTTGCGTAATTTAATTTTGAGATTAAATATAAGCTAGGGGAGAACAACCCTACTAATAGACCGTTACGACGGCTAGACTATGCCAAAGGCTTTAAAACGGGAGAAGGAAAATAGATAATAGACATCTTACTCCCTACATTGCAGAATAAGCTCTGGGTGTGGGATGCTTAAGCACCTACAGCTCCATATACCAAGTCTTAGGCGGTACAAACCCCGTCAGCTTCTACTAATATTCCAGCTGGTACCTGGTTCGTGGCCAATAAGGGTCCGAATATACCTAGACAGGACGTCCCTAATATAACTTTGGAACCTAGCAATACGCTACCTCTAATTGCTAAGCTATCCCCTTAAGCTAAAAGCGAAGCTATAGAGCAATTGGAACTTAGAGCCCTATAATAACCAAAGGACTTTAACCTTATAGCGGCCTTCCTGACATACGCGTATTAAAGAGTTATAAGATCTATAGTACCATCAAGTCTTATACTTAGAGTAGTATAAGACGAAACAGCTTTCACCCAGGAACCATCCAAAAGGTTAACGGATCTCATCTATAAGGTGTAACGGAGGGACGCTTTCTATACCATCTTTAATGCAGAAGTAGACCGGAAACGTAACGGAAAGGAAGCTATAAGGTGCTAAAATTAGGAACTAGACCCAATAGGCCTACTACGTAAAAATAGCAAGGTTTAAGTGCCACATAAAGCAAATCTACGACAGAAAATCCTTATAAGGAATTACAACAATCCTCTAGGCGGCCACTATGGTTAAGCTAAGATAGTAGAATTACTTTAGCGCAAATACTATTAGCTAAAGTTTAAGCAGAAAGCAAAGGAGTATATTAGCTATTATAAAAAGTGTTAAGTATACAAGATCCATAGGCACAAGCTATAGGGTCTACTTAAATTAGTTCCCCCCGCTAGTAAGCCATAGCAACATTACGCCATAGACTTTATTACGGATCTCCCGCCATCTAAAGATAGCCAAGGACGAACATACGATTCAGTCCTTATACTTATTAATAGGTTTTTAAAGTACATCCAATACCTTCCTATTAACAAGATAATTAACGCATAAGCGCTTACCAGCCTAATTAAGGAGAAATGCTTTCTTAAAGTAGACTAGCCGCACTCTATTATTACCAATAGGGGCAGTGTCTTTATAAGCCAGTACTAGTCGGATCTATACTTTCATTTAAAAATAGACTACCGTTATAGTACAGCTTTCCATCTATAAATAGACAGGTAAATAGAACGTCAGAACTAGGAACTAGAGTCTTACCTATAAATATATTTAAACTACCAGTAAGACAACTAGTGCGAGCTACTTCCGTACACAAAGTACGCTTATAATTTAAAGCAATATATATTGCATAAGTATACACCAATCTAGATTGCCTATAGCGTCCAACTATCTGGGTTTAATAGTATACCTAGCAATCACTGGCTAAGGCCGCATAATTAATTATAGGATCCTACCAAGAAGTCAAAGAACATCCACTAAAGAGTATAAGGATACCTCTAGAAATAAAAGGAGTAATAAAAATATATAAAGCAGAGCCTATAAGATACCTAAAAGCAGCAAAGACTCTGGTACAACCGCAAACACCAAAACAAGCATTTTGGAGTAGGTAATAAGGTTCTATTATATTTAACAAATATTAAGACCTATTAACTATTAAAGAAGCTTAATGCAAGATACCTAGGTCCCTTCCAAGTTAAGAAACAAATTAGCAAGCTAGCCTACTGTCTCTAGCTACCCCTATCTATGGCCCATATATATCTAGTATTTCACGTAAACCTACTAGAGCCATAGTATAGACTATTACCAAAAAAGAACTTCTGTCTAGGCCCAATTAAACACCCTAAGGTGGTGGGCGAGTGGTATAAGGTTAAAGCTATACTACGCCATAAGTCTATTAAGAATAAGCTTTAATATAAAGTTAAATAGCTAGGCTAGCCCACTAAAAACTCTATATAGGAACCAGAGGATCACCTTAAATATTACAAAGATATTCTAAAAGAATATTAAGACTAAGGTCCACAATTTATAAATCACAGAAAGCGCTCTAATACTACAGTATCATTACAACCTATAAAGAAAGCTTATAGTAGACCGTAAAAGGCCCCAAAGAGTAAATAGGTCAAATTAGATATAGAACAGACAGGCTCCAGAAACTATAAGGATTAGGGCTACAGCCTAAGGCAGGATAAGTCCTTAGCCTTTTTACGTACATAGTATAGAGTTAATAGGGCATTTTGCTAGAATTGCATTCCCATTTATTAATCTATATTAGGAATATTATTCCTAGGGCTCCTAAGCCCTTCCTAAAAGCCCTTTAAGGCCTTCCTAAGTACCTAATTAAGGTTCTCAATTGCTACTATATATAAGAATAAATCCCAAATGCCTAATCTAAAAAGCCACTATGCCTTATCCTTAGGAGCAGGATCAGTATCCATTAGGCCACTAAGTAATAGCTAACAAAAATGGGATCCAGACCCCTTAATAGGGGTATAAGTAGGCATAAAAACAGGGGCAGGATAATAAGGTATAACTAGGGCAGAGATCCTTAAATGCTTAACACCAATATTAGGTCTAAACCAATACCAACAAAGCTCTTGCGGTGTCAGCTTATAGTTAATAAAGATACACTCAAGCCCAGAATAAATAGAGATGTTAGCTAGCTAGTATAGTCCAGAACCACTAAGACCTTACTACAGCAACTATTAGTTACCTATCTGTTAGGTACCTAAAGGGTAACCTACCTAATACCACATCATATTATGCTCTTTTAAAACTTAACGCGCATGCGCGAACTCCTTTTTATAGTAGATAGCAACCTTCTTCTTATCACCCCCATCCTTTACCCTATCCTCAGTGTACCAACCTTGCTCTTATATAAGGCGTTACTGGCTAGCTTGCTAGGAATTATAGGCAGTAAAAATGGCCGTAGTATAGTCTCGAATTTAACCAAGTTGTTTAGCATTTACGCTAGAATAAAAGAGAGCCTAGGCGATATAGTAGTTAAGAATATTAAAGGAACATCGCCACTTAGGCCTAGGCTATTAAAGCTTAAAGTTAGCAATAGAAATCTATTAAGAATAGAAAAACTCACCTTAATATAACTGCCACTCTTAGTACGCATGCATTAATTATAAGGACTAAAGGTATTAAATCTAACATAGTGCGTCTTATTATAAGCCTCCAGAATCCTTTTATTAGACTTCTAGTCTTTTAAGGACGTATAGGCAAAATTATTTAGGTAAAACCAGCACCAGTTACGGGTTAGCGGAGGTTAAGGTTCTATATACAGCGGCAAGGCCAGAATATACTAAGGAATTAGCTTAGAAGAGCAGTCAGTAGGAGAACAAAGAGGCATACTAAAATAATAATAGAAAAGAAGAAAATCTTAATAATATATTAAAGATACGTCCAAAATTGGACGAAGGTTAATAATGGGAAGTAAGGTATTAAGGAAAAGAAACAGCTTAATAAGCAAGGTGTCCTTATACTTCACCATCCAATACCCTTTTAGTAAATAGCCGCAACCTTACCAATATAACTCCGTTACAATAGCGTTATTTAGAAGGAAGGAAACACACGTATAAGTTATTTAACTATCACTTCCTTATAAAAACTAATCACGCGGCCAGGGAAGGCAATTAAAACATCAATTAAAGATATATACAGGTTAAATTATACCTAAACAATACTATAATATTAAAAGAATAACGTTACAAACGTTCTTAACAGTCGCATAATAGCTATAGGCGCTATTATAAAGTGTCTCCTATTTACTAGGCAGTAAAGCTACGCCAATTATATAGCACAGGACTACTAAATTTGAAACTATATATACCAAATCTTAAGAGACAAGTCTCTTTAATTAACTAATTAATTACCTAACTACATATAGCAGCCCAAGGGCAAATACGGGAGCAATGCGTCAATAACGCAGGGGATTAGAAGAAAAGATTATAGATTATATCTTAATAGTCAAAGACAACGGTAAGCTAAGGCCCTATACATCAAATCCCATACTAAAAGGTTCTATGGAACTACATTAGGAACACCAAATTGCCTATAACACTTACGATTAATTGCAGACCGGCATAAAGGCTTAAAAGTAGAGTTATATAAAAATCCTTAGGTTAGCCTAGGTAGTTACTAGTATACTTCTAGTAGGCTTCTAATAGGTCTTCTAGTAATCCTTATATCTTTTCTCCAGTCATATTTTTCCTTATTAAGGTTTTCAGGAGTTCAAAGCAGGGGTTAGATAGATAGATAATATATAGCGGCATACCAACATCTCTCCAAACCCCTTCTGGGACGAGCCCTCATAATCTCCCTTTACTGCAAGGTAATGGCGATCGGGGGCCAACCGCAAGAAAGGGGGGGGCAATGTAAGGGATATTATTGCAGGTCACCTCGGGTTGCCCTCAGAACAACCCCCGGACACCCCTCGGATGGCCGTCGGTCACGTGCCGGAGGCACGTGCCCGTAGTATATAGTCTCCACGATCCTCAAGGCCTTACCTCCTCAAGGATTCGTCTCTCTCACCAATCTATCTTGTTCCACAATCGTGTCCTTATAGCCCC
>Ga0307507_10002638_pt1 | contig 36988 bp, 28 predicted proteins | sample 7_EM_MG_FD_207223 | JGI IMG/M metagenome (GOLD analysis project Ga0307507, IMG submission 207223) | Populus trichocarpa ectomycorrhiza microbial communities from riparian zone in the Pacific Northwest, United States - 7_EM | ecosystem: Host-associated > Plants > Roots > Unclassified | place...
CTCACGTGACCCAAGGATTGTATAAGACTTCGAGTGACGCTGCCCTTCTTCTCCTTTCCTTTCTCTAGCTTTGGATCCTCGTTTATAGACAATCCAATCGTACAGGCTTGCGCGACCCTCTTGCCGTACTCGTGCCTCGATTGACCGAGTCGCTAACACCTTAAATGTATCCAAATACTCTCTTAATATGCAGTTGGTGTTCGTTAGGTAGGTTAGCTAAATATCATAATAGCTTTCCTATAGCCGTTATTATATCTAGCCTTGTCTAATATAAGAGCTAGGTAAAAAATCTAATGGCTTCTAGGTACCACTTCTTGTAGACCTTATCTATAAGGTCATCCTAATAGCGTTTTCTTAATTAAAGACCAGTAGCTATTAGTGTCGCTTTTGGGTTGATTTTGGTAAGCTTAAAAGACTTAAAAATCCTTACCATATAGGCGTCCTGTATGATCGCGATCTTTTGATTAACTTAGTCGCGTACTATATAAATCCCTAGGAAGAAATAAAGCTCTTCTAGGTCCTTAATGTTATATCATTTCTATAGGAACTCCTTAAGGGCCTTAATCACCAGTATTGTTGCCGCTGCAATTATAATATTACTTATATATAAGCAGAGATAGGCGTCCTAGTGTTTGTAATGTTAAAATATACAAGGATCTTTGTTAATTGGCTCAAATCCTATTGTCTTTAGATACTCCGTTAGGGTGTCATACTATAGCAAAGGTGCTTGTTTGAGGCTATATATCGCCTTTAGTAATAGACAGACTAGTATGCAGTTGTCGTCTTTAAATCCTTTTGGCTATTGTATGTATATTAAGTGCTTCCTTATGAAACTATTTAGGAAGGCTATAATAACATCAATCTGGTAAGCCTTAAGGTTATGCACTGTAATCAAGGCTAGTAGAATTCTATACGCAGTTGAGGTTACTACCGCAGCATATATGTGGTTGTAGTCGATATTCGCCACTTAGTGGTTACCGTATATAACCTACTATGCCTTATACCTAATCACCTTTCTAGATGCGTTATATTTAAGGTCGAATATAAACTTTAATGGTAGTACTTATACGCCCTTTGGTCTCTTAACTAATTAATACGTCTTGGCTTTCTGGTATTAAGTCATTTTAACTGTTAGTGCCTAACTCTAGTAAGGAGCTTCCGGTGACTATAGAGCCTCCTTTAGCATTCATGGTATCTTAATCTTATATAGAGCTTCTAGGTAAGGTTCTGGAGGAGCTGGCTGTATATGTATATAGGACGAGAATGCAATTGCCATATGAGAGACCTTCTTCTTTTAGCTATAAGTAGTCACTCCAATAGGAAGCTCCTCTGGTTTAGTAGCTTTTGTCTCTATACCCCCCTTAAGCTGTTAGTTAATTTAGTAGACTCCATTGTTATCTAAGTTAACGTCGTTTTAATCGTTATAGTCCTTATCATTGCTTTTAGTAATTAATAGTATTATAGTCTCCTGCCTGCTAGGAGGGAGTTAGCAGTTAATTTCTGGGCTGCCTTCTTAAAGGCTCGTAGCGCCTTTTCTGCGTCCTTTGTAGTAGATACATTAGTCATTTAAAATGTAGTAGCGTACCGTTGCATATCTCTATGCAGGTTAGTCGCTTTCTTAGAGGCCAGCGCTAACACTAGGGAGTCCCCTAACTCCATCAAGGAGCTCCAACTTAGTGACTAATTCAACTGTGTTAATAGACCTAGTTCTGGTGAGAGAGACAACTATAGTGTCGCCCCTCTTAGGCCTAGTTCTCCTAGTACTAAATTAGGAGTATGGGGTCCTTTTGGTTCTCCTATACAGTGTTCCTTTTCTTCTAATACTTTTACAGTAGGGTAGGTAACTATAGTAAGTACAGTAGTGGTTGCACCTTGTAGTTCCGGTGGTAGTTCCAGCTCTAGCTCCTATATAGTGAGCTTATCCTCTAGTGTAGCAATCGGTAGATCTGGAGCCTTATTAAATATCACGTCTTACAATTATATAATCTTATTCTTAGTCGGTATCCAGACATAATAGATGTAACTGTTATTGCCTTTATAACTAACTAGGCGTCCCTTCTTAGCGCACGGCACTAGCTTCCTTAACTGTATATGCTCTGGTCCTTTAATATATATATAGGCAGTCATACCGTAATGTCATAGATATAGTATATTTAGTATGCGCATTTTAAATAGCTGATTGTAGTACTTAGCGTTAATTTGGAACGGTAATCTATTCTTATTTCTATAAGGTATTCTGTTCTAAATTTAAATCGCTATCTTATAAACTTTGTCCCATAGGTGTTTTAGTAGATTAGCCTTAATTATTATTAATCTAGCTATGCCTAATATAATGCCACTAATGTGTTTGGGCATTCCGTTCTGCTTGGAGGTATAGGGAGCTATACACAGTATGTTTATACCCACTAATTTGGCATAGTTGGTAAGCTCCTTAATACTAAACTCTCTGCTGCTATTAATTACAAGTGAACCGATATATTATTAAGTTTGGTTATATACTAGAGTATTAAGCTCTCAAAGCCCTTCTACAGCAATTGTCTTCTTAGTTCTAAAGTAGGCGTATATATATCTGGCGTACGCTTCCACAAAGATTGCCATATATTTATTGCCCCTAACTCCCTTTAGGGTGACATGGAAGGTGTTAGCATGCACATATTTAAACAGACGCTAAGGTGGTATAGGTGTAGTTTAAGAGACCTAGCGCTTTACCAACGCTAGGTAATAGGCTTCGCATTAAGTTAACATGCCTGTGAGGTTAAAGTCGCCTATCTTGGCTACCTTCCATAGTACCTCCTTGCCTACATAGCCAAGTCGCTAATACAGTACATTAATATCAAGTTGTTGTATGGAGGCGTGCGCAATATGTTAAGGCTTTGGAGCCAATTAAACCACATATAGGCCGTTTGTATAGGTCGCTCTGCCCACTATAAAGTTATTTAAGTACCTCTAAATTATATAGCTACCTGTTTCCTTATCAGGCCTAATATAGAGCTGCTTGCGCTTCTTAAGAGCTAACTCTAAGAGGAGCTTATAAGGTAATTTAGATGCAAAGAAGGCCTTAGTAGCCACTATACAGGTACTGCCGTTGTCTATTAGTAAGGGTATATGCACCGTTCCTTTACCAATCATATAGTGGATAGTCCCTCCTAACGTTCCTATCATAGTAGGTATTACTAGGGTCTTATAGTTAATAAACTTACTTTAATTATTACTTATTGTAATATTAGAACAGGAGTTAAGGAACTAGTTATCCTAATTACTATCATCCAAGTCATCAACCATAGCTATACTGCTGATAAATAGACCTCCTGCTGAGCCTCTGCCCATCATCCCAACTTAATTTAAGTTTAGTATAGTTGCCTCTAATTCCTAGGGCGGATCTACGCATAGTATATCCTTATTAGAAGGCTTCCATATTAGGGGTTAAAGGTTTAGTTAGAGATAGAAGCACTTCTCTTTACCACTAAAATGTCTATTTTTGTAATAGACGCAGAACTTAGGTTTCCTTAATAATATTAATCCTTCTGTGTTAGGTCTTAGTTAATCTTCTTTAGGTAGCTTCTTGCTAATTAAGGATATTGTGGAGGTAGCTGGCTAAGTACAACTCTTATCTATAAGGTCACTTACTAGCTCCTCTATTATAATAAGGTCTTCCTCTCTTATAACTCTCCTAGCTGCCTCTTAATAATTAGCTGTCTAAATTAGAAACTTCTTATCTATAGTATAAAGCAATCTGGCGTACACCTGCTTCCTTAATATCGGCATTAATACTATATTTAATTTCCTTATGTCTGAGACGAAAGCTTCTATATAGGCTTTGAGTAAGGTATAGTCTTTACAATTAAGGTTAAGCTATTAGTTCCATATTTGGTAGTTGTAAATAAGACCTTATACAGTGTATAGTAATCAAATTAAATCAAGTAAATCCTTAATGGTGTTGCGTAACTTGCCCAATGCAGCAAGTTAATTATAAGTTAATTCTGACACTGCGCCCTCAATAACCTTAAGTCCTATTATCTATTTATGACGCCAATCTCTATACTCGTCCGTATTTAAAGGTGGCTCTATAGCCGTATCTTATATTATTAGTAGGAGGTTATAAAGCTTAAGTTATTATACAATTCAACAATACCATTCCTCATAATCACTCTCCCCTTTTAATAGAGGAATAGCCCTAAGGGAGCTGTAGTATTCCTTCTTTTTTTATACTATATCCGCTATAATATACAATTAATCAGTTTAACTGTATTATGCGTGGCGTCAATCTATATCAGTTTATTGTGAATTTTTATTGCACCGTGCCTGGGTCCAAATTTAAGGATATATAGCTTCGTGTTAACTAGTTAATTAGAAAATAAAATTGCAGCTAATAGAGGTTTAATTAAAGCTGCAAGAGGGCTTATAACCTATTAGACGCTAAGCAGGCTGATGGAAATGATATATATGATACTCTATTAGTAAGAATCTCAGGGGCTTGAAGGCCCTAAGAAGGTATCTACAAGATAGCCCGCGCGCTGTTACGTGACACGTCACGTACACATCACTAAGCTCAAAGAGACTGCCCAAGTACCCCCCCCTACTAACACTATATATTACCACCACACTAGGTAGCTATTATAATGTTATATATCTACACTCTTGTCATAGAGAGCCAAAATCCATCTTCCTTCCTAATACGGAACGCCAAGAAAGTAGTTTAGTGGCGCATTTGTGGCGCATTTATGGCGCAGGGGGGGCCAGGAACTTTTGCCTGCTGCCTCTTACCTCAGCGAGCTCAGACGTGATTTTTTTGGCTAGCGTCGGAGTAACAGCTGGGCCGTCTTCCTTCTTGCTCAATCACGTCTGAGGCAGTTTAGCGAGTTTTGTCAAAATCCTAAGCAAAATCCGCAAAATGGAGATTGCGGATATCTAATTCATTTATTTACATAACACGTTATTATTACCACACAAAGTCACTTTTTTTTTAAGACTTAGGGCTTCTAAATGGTATAAATTTTGTTATATGGCTATTGCTTAGTCCTAACATTAATTTCGTTAAAGTTAAAAAACGCGTTGTTAAAATTATGAGCATATATTATATCTTATTAAATAGTCTGCTAATATAGATAAAACTATACAGATATATAGATATCTACTACTTAAAGCTATTGCAGCACCTAGGAGGTGCTATAGTTGGGTCCTTTGAAAATATCCTCCCTTAGCCCGGAGCTACTACTAGGGGGTAAGCTTCGTGTAGAGCTTCGTGCAAAGCTTCGTGCAGAGCTTCGTGCAGAGCTTCGTGCAGGCGTGCAGACGTGTAGATGTGCAGACGTGCAGACGTTTGTACGGACGATCAATTGCAGAGACGATTGTAGAGACGATTGTATGGGCAATTAATCGATTGATTGTATGGGCGTTCGTACGGGCGATTGTAGAACCTTCCTAGTATATTAGTGCTGCGTGTTAGTAGAGCTTTAGAGCTCTATATAGGGCTTCAAGCAGAGCTTCAAGCAAAGCTTCGAGCAGAGCTTCGAGCAGAGCTTCGAGCAGAGCTTCAAGTAGAGCTTCAAGTAGAGCTTCAAGTAGAGCTTCAAGTAGAGCTTCAAGTAGAGCTTCGAGTAGAGCTTCGAGTAGAGCTTTTACAAAGCTCCGTGCGGAGCCTCGTGCAGAGCTTTTGTAGAGCTTTTGTAGAGCTCTGAGTAGAGCTTTTATAGAGCTTTGTACGGAGCTTCGTGCAGAGCTTTTGCAGAGCTTTGGTAGAGCTCCATGCAGAGCTCCGTGCAGGTCTCCCCCTGAGCTTCATTCCGCAGAGCTCTTGCAAAGCTCTACAGCTCTACGCAGACGCAGAGCTTGTAACTCTATTAGGGCCTACACCATAACCTGTAAAGGGCTGCAAAATAAATAAAATAAATAGGTATATAGCAGATGGAATATCCGCTAGTTGTAGAGAGGGTAGGCGGCATGGGCTTAAGCGTTTAGCGTTAGTGGTTACTTACTACACGGCTCGGTGGTGCAGAGGCGAAATTGTGGCCTCTACCGCGACGACTGCCTTCTAACGTCGCACAGGTATAAGGAGCTAAGGATCTCATAGCTTTATAGAGTAGGCTTTTCTCTATAATTTGGTGCAATTTTTATATCGATAGGTGCTGTGGGAGGGTAGATTAATTTTGTTAAAGTTAATGAGGTCTTCTCATACAAACAGTGTTTAGGTTTTTTATAAATCTCGCCAAAGTGCCTCAGACCAAGAAAACGATTGACGTCCTAAATCAGCTTAGCGGACGGCTCGGATATTCCTATATCCGCAATCGATTTCTTGGTCTGAGCTTCTGAGGTAATGCTGCCTCCGTACTGGGGGATTTAAACATGTGGCAGCCTTATATTCCTGAGTACGGGCACCAAATTTAGCTAATCTGATTGGTTAATCCTTATCGATAACCTAAGGACCCAGCAATGTTAAAATACAGGGGTTATATAACGCTAGCAAGGGTTTTACAAAGCTATACTATTTAGGTACTAGGGAATTTGCTCCGTCTGAGTCGCTTACTGAGACAAGTTAGTGTCGCTGGTTACTGTGCGTATTATTGTGCCCTACTAATATGTTATATAATTGCTCTTCACCTCAATTAAAGCCATTCTCGGATCGTTGCCACTCCCGTCGTGGATCCCATCTCCAAGATCTCCAAACCACGCTTTCACACCGTTGCTCCACAACTCCTTGATCCTCGGGTCGGAATTTGACGCCTTAGCGGCTTTACCAGAGACAGAAACCCAGTCTTGGGTTTAGAGTCTTGGAAAGTAATCTGCACTCCGCTGTTCTTCTTCAGATCGGAGAACTTCCTCCTGTGCGCGTTGGCGAGGAAAAGGAAGTTGGGACCCGCACGTTTGCCAACCGCTATTGATCGGCCTACTTGTCTTGCAAGAGATAAAATCTTAGATATTTCAAATAGCCTAGCATAAAGGAGAGCTTACTAACGCCATGCCAATATGTACTCAGCAATCCAATCTTTTAGTCGTCGACTAAGGCATAAAGCTCTTTGAATTGTTGGTCCTTGGAGGTTTCGGTGCCGTACTGGTTTGCGACGGAAGGGTGGGTTTGCGAATTTATCTCCGACTGCTTCAATTCTTCAGGCATTTCGGAAGAGATAAGACAGCGGATATCACTGCCTGATGAGAATGAGTAGGAAATATGAAAGGAAATAGGATCTTAAAATTCTAATCTAGCGGTATTGAGTCTCGAGTACGCGATTTTAGGAGTTTGTTACGCGAAAATACGGACGAAGATAAACCGAATATCAAGGAATAGCGCATATAAATATTTGCGCCCATGAAGTATGGAAGTAAATGATGACGTTAATGCCGAGTCGATGCCTTGCGACATTGCCAATCCCCATTTTATATGACGATTTGACTATGCACGCGTCATATCACACGCAAGATATGTGCCGCTTGGGATTTTGCAGAAATATCTTCCACAGGTTTACAGATTCGCAGGAATATTCTCCCAGTTAGCCCCAAAGAGGAATTGCATGTCCTGTTTGGAGGGAGATATAGTTGAGAGGAATGAAGCAGTGCGCGTATCCTAGCATATGTAAATCTTGATGTGTCTGACTCCAGTCGGCTCTGTAAGAACAAATTGTTCTATAAATGCTTCGCGCTGATTACGTTGCGTATATTTAGAGCACAATTTGGATCAAACTTAAAGACTTTGCACTGACAGTATTCATATTGTGTTCGATATGAAGTTGTATGGAAAATAATTTACATTTCCTTCATGAATTCTTTCCTTCGTAGACTAATGATCACCCAATAAGGTCCCTTCGGTCTACTGCTGATTATTTATATTGCTAAATAGTGAAAACCTAGTAACTCTACATTCCGAAGGCGCTGTAAATGGCGGCCCAGGAAACAGCCCCCATTACAGCGGCAAAGTTGACACCGTTCAGGCTTGCTGCAGAGGATTTTGTCGCGCTAGCGGCGCCGGCTGTGCTTGAGCCAGTCGGGGTCCCTGAGGCTGAATTTGTGGGGGTGGGGGTTTCCAAACTGGCGGATCCTCCAACATCGTTTCCGCTAGCATTATCATACGGATAGACATTGCTGTAGTTGTATGTTCCATCCGACTTTCCCCACGTAGAGACAATAGAACCCAAAACACCTTGCCCAGAAGCACACTTCGCGTTTGTATCTGGAATTGGCCACACAGGCACGTACTCGGCATCTGAAAGTGGGCCAGGATATGACGAGTTGAAGAACAGGTTTGAGGTATCGACAACATAATTGTCGTAGTTAGTCTTGTTTGCAACAATTTCGAGGACATTGGCACCACAGTCCCATCGCCCAAGAGATGGAAGATCCCAATTCACCTCTACCGTGGACAGCATGCTGTAATGGTTGTAGAAAGTGTTATCGGTCGTGTTTTTGAGGGAAGAGGGAATTGCATCACCGAGGAGGATGGCAAGGACTTTATTGCCAATGGTGTAGGTCTCGACCTCATCGAAAGTGAGTATGATAAGCGTGTTGTTCATAAAATATGTGTTATTGAGCAAAGGTTCAAGGAAAGTCCGGGCCCAATTGGCAGCAAAAGTAATCGTAGTATCGTGTCCGTCATCTGTCATGTTGGGCGTGATGAAGGACCATTGAGGCAGGGTCTTGGCTGCTAGATCGGAATCGAAGGACGTAAAGTTCTTGATGAGAGAAAGACGTGTGGCATTGCTCGTTACAGAATCATAGAGAGTGAGTGGGTTGTGTTTTCGGACATAGTCATTGGCGAAGTTGACTTGGTTTGAGTAATTGAAACCCTGAAATCCGGCGTATGGCGCTGCCTCTTGATATTCGCCCCAGGAAATGCCCTTTGTGTCTAATAGATCCACAACGGTAGAAACATTGGCGGGAATGGAATTGAAATCATCGTTATCCATCCCAAAATTATCACCTCCTACTACGGCGCAATAATTGGGTTCTGAAGGATGAGTCACAGCCCAATAATTACTGAGAGTGATGCCCTGGGAGGCAAGCCACTGCATGTTGGGGTCTCCTGCAGCTTTGTCATAGTCCTGCAATTTGTGTGTTAAAGATGGCCGACGAGTGAAAGGCTTGGGAGCTAACCGTATTTTCTAGCCAGATCTGGACAATCCGATCAAAGCCCTTCCCTTGCACATTCGAGACAGGAGACAGCGCTGCTTGAGTTGCTTGTGTGGCAATGATTTGAGTTAATGACGGCTCAATTGTTGACTCGGGCGCTCTTGAAGCGTATGAGGTTGTGGCCGCAAAAGCCACATTTGTGGCGGTTGCGAGGAACGCAAAGATGACGGCGGAGAACATGTCGGATACTCTGATGCAAGGCTGATGTGAACGAGAACAGGAGGAGACGATACGACTTTAGTATGGCGGACTACAATTGAGAGTGACTGGCTCCAAGTACAGGAACCTTCAGAGAACGTATTGCGCGTCACACCACCGACTTAACCTGGGGGAGATCCAGGCACTTTATGCCCGGGATCTGGTGACAGTGAGGACACAATTGGAAGCTCCGGGGCTGCAATAGTGCACAAGGCGGAGCAGATGGGATGCAGCAGAGCTCGGGTCAAGGCTGATTTTGAGGCGCAAAGCTTTGCCTTGATGGGCATTTCTGGAGAAGGCCGAGAAAACGCCAGCCAACGGATAAGCGTCGTGATCGGCGGGCCGCGAACACAGCCAGTCGCCGTGTATCTAGGTAGCCATTGGTGTAGCCGAAGACACACGGGCATGCAAGGGCAAGTCTGTTGGTGCCTCGGCAGGACAATCTCTCAAACGCGACTTAGCACGTTTTCATGTCTAGGCTGCGGATTAGACAGCTTTGACGGCGCTTCTCTGGGAAGATAGCACGGAGAACTACCATCTGAGGAATGCGCAGTTACAAGCTCTGAGCCTAGACGACTCAACGCAGTCAAGAATGTCGGGACGGTTAAGCTTTGCTACAAGCAACGAGAATCCCTTGGCTAGTTAGAAGTTGGAGATGGCGCACGTGCGGCCTGTTCCATCCTTCCGGCTCTGGGAGTCAGCAAGATGCGGAGATACCGGGACGTTACGCTAAACCCGATGTGGGAGGAGCGGAAGTGGGCCTGAAGTTGGCTTGAAGTTGGCTCGAATACGTTTTCCATCTTCGCTTTCCTACTAGTTACCGTGAGCCACCCGTGCCACCCACCCCAGATGCACCAGCCATGGGACATGCACCGTATTGTATAGCCCGGTACCTCCTCCCCATCCACATACCCGTAACCCTCCTTGAGACGGGAAATCGCTCAACCCGATCCTTCACTAATTAGTACATTTGTAGTCATGGTTCCGGATGTCCAGTCAAGTCCTAATGAACCCTTGCATACCCTTATCTGATGGGCTTGCATTCGCCGCCAGCCGAGAACAAATCACCATTTTACTCTCCAAGTTTGCTCCCGTTGTACTCTGCGAAAACTTATCAGATGCTTTGACCCCAGTGCTCTTATTGGACTAGGTTGGGGTGGATTTGAGCTCAAATCCACCCCATCCACTAACTAAATTATTTGACTCTAGGAGCGCCAGGACCGTCCAATGCAAATATATACTATAAATAGTAAGTCTTGGCACGATCCTAGTGTTGAGTATAGTAAGGGGGGTGGTGAAACTTACCAAGTTAACGCCAGTCCTCAACTGTTCGTTCTCATCGTCCTTACCTTCCTCACCACCAGCTTCGATATCGTCGCCGTCGCCGCCCTCAATAGCAGCGTACTGCTTTTCCAGCTCCTTATCCTCCACAGCCTCATCCTCCGCCTCTTGGCCAGCACCAGTAGAGGCCTCATAGGCGGCAACCCTCCGCCTCGAAGCCTCCGAATATACTGTTTGCCCTGCAATTTGAACTCCTCCACCTTATTTAACGCGTAGGTAGCTTTTGGATTGATTAATTTGGGGGCAAGGATAACGTCGTCGGAAGGTTTAGAAAGGCGGGCAGGAAGATATCGATCTATAGTGGCTAGGAAGGTGGCAAAACACCATGAGATTAAGGTGGTGATAGAAAGGGAGAGGCTGAATCAAAGGACGCTTCTAGAGGTAGCGGCAGGAACAGCGGCAGGGGGGCTCAAATATGAGCTAAGCTCCTTATTCTATAGACAAATACGAGTAAGCTTAGAAGGATCATCATCGCTGCTCCCCCTAATTGGATAAGCTCTCTGCACTGACTACAAGACGCCCTATCCTCATCCTGATCAGGTATAGGCTCTGGAGCTCCAGGAGCGCCAGAGGCCTCAAATCCACCCCATCCACCAATCAAATTCGAGGATCCAGCTCCAATGCAAGCTTCAGTCCAGCCAGGAGCGCCATTAAGAACCCGGTCCAATAAGAGCACTGTTTGACCCTCTCCTTCGCTTGCCCTGTACCAGTGTGGATTTGTGCTCTCTCTCACCGGAAGCCCGTTTATCAGCTTCGTATCAAAGCATGTTTCCGTAAAATCGGTCACTGCGTCGATAACACCTTGAACCGTGGTCATAGAGACGCAAAAGCGTCCACCACAGGCAGAAATGGCCGAGGAAAAGAACACTTCGGCGGCAAAAGGTTCGAATCGTCGGCCACTGCTGCTATTTGGTGGTGTGATCACCTTTGTCATCATCGCTCTAGCGCTTGGTTTAGGATTGGGTTTAGGTTTAAAGCATCACACTCACAGCGAAGCCGCAGCGGCGAATCCAACAAGTCCAGCACCCTCTCCAAGCCCAACCGCGCCGAGTGACGCTTCTGAAAACGTACAGCCATGGAGAAGATCCACTTTGGAATATGATCTTAATATGAACTGGGATGTCAACGCATCCCCAACTGTCCGGCCTTTCAATTTCATTATCAGTGAAATACAGGCCGCCCCGGATGGTAAGATCTTGTCTCTTGAATATCTTTTCCTTCGGTAACCAAGGAGTAAGGTGTACTTCGTCCTTTGCTTGTCATCAATGGGCAATTTCCTGGCCCTCTCATTAGAGTGAACCGGGGCGATCGTGTGCTCGTCAATGTCACAAACCAATTGAGCAATGGAACAGCGCTGCACTGGCATGGCCTTTATCAGAATGGCACGAATTGGATGGACGGATCGGTAGGAATTACGCAGTGTCCCATTCCACCTGGCGCGAGCTTCCTTTACAACTTTACAATTGAGGGTCAATACGGCACATATTGGTATCATTCACATTATTCCTCGCAGTACACCGACGGTATTGTTGGCCCGCTAATCGTTCACGCTCCCGAGGAAGCCACTACTCAAGAGAGCTATGACTTTGACCAGATTATCCTTCTCCAGGATTGGTATCACGATTTGAGCGCAGCTCTGATGCCGGGCTATCTCGCTTCTGGAAGTGAGAATGCTGAACCCGTTCCCGATAACGGCTTGATTCAGGGAACGAATTAGTATGGAATCTCAAAAAAATTTCCTCTGAATACGCTGACATTGTCTAGTTTCAACTGTTCATTGTACGCTGATGATAGCGGCTACACATGCCGGGATAATTCAACACGAGCAACTTTTGAAGTCACCAAAGGCAAACGTTATCGCCTCCGGCTCATCAATACTGGTGCCTTCACTGAGTTCGAATTTTCAATTGACAATCATACTCTGTCTGTAATCGAAGCTGACTCCACCCTAGTCCAACCGGTGACGGTTAATCGCCTGCCGATACATATTGCTCAGCGCTACTCCGTTATCATTTACACGAACCAAACATCAACGAATTACTGGATGCGAGCGCAAATGATCACGCACTGTTTTAGCGACGACAATCCAGTTCTAAACCCTGACGTTCAAGCTCTCATTACATACACAAATACCACAGATGAACCCTCGGACTCGGCGGATTGGTTTACAGCATTAGACTTGGTTTGTGAAGATCTCTCCCCCTCGATGCTTACGCCAGCCCTCGTTGAGATTGCACCACCACCAGATAAGGCCTTTAGAGTCGATATTTCGTTCCAAATCGGCGCCTATGCCCTCGATCGGGCATATATCAATTCGACAACCTGGACAGCTGCGAAAGTCCCGACGTTAAACCAAGCTGTTGCGGGCTTGAAGGCAGACAACAGCACTTTCAATGCATCTGGACTGAGCTCAGCATTCGATAAGGCCAGCCAGTTCGTCATCAGCATTCCAGAATACCAAGTAATTGACCTACTAATTAATTCACTTGATGAGGGAGCACATCCTTTCCATCTACACGGACATCAATTTTGGATCATGGCTTCTGGGTTCGGCGACTTCGATTGGAATTCATATGCCACCTTGAATACAACTAATCCGATGAGAAGAGACACCCTTACAATTGATGCATATGGGTGGACACTGATTCGATTCCGGGCTGATAATCCAGGGCTGTGGGCCCTACATTGCCACATTAGCTGGCATATGGAGTCGGGTTTGTTAATGCAATTCCAAAGCCGAAGCGATATCATGAGTCAGTGGACCATCCCTAGTGACGTTCTGGCTCTATGTAGTAGTTAGGGCTTTTTCAAGATTATGTAAAGTTTATCATTTTCATATTTTTGGGGAGCCACAAGACAGCATTTTCGTTACAATGAAAATTTTCAGACAAGGTCAGACGAAGTCTATTCTTAGCACTGGCTAACTAGAGCTCCTGTATCCAGTTGAACTACGTATGATCCTCCTGGAAACTCCCAAAGCTCCGTCTCCAATAGCGAGCTCTACAGATTATTTTCCTGCCATGCCCAAAGCATCCAATGCGCACCTCAATCCAATGTTTGCCGCCCTAGAATATACTGGAAAAATAATATATATATCTGTGCCAATATCCTTCCTTTATCTTCTATCCGACACTTCCGGTAGCATTAAAGCTTCCTTTATGCCTCCCTTCATTACTTTCCTATTCACCTTCTGCGATATCCAAAAACCCCAAATCAGTCAGCATTTCCTTAGAGCACATTCCCTAGGAATTCCCAGTCACTTCCATTGTACAGTACTTCTCTCAGCTTCCCGTTATTAGCCTGGAAATAGCATCGTGACATATCCGTCCCAGGCTGGAGCGGAGACGTATACAGTGTAAGAGATGGATGGATCGAGATTGGATCGGGATCCATTGATCCACTAATCCACGCCTAATCTATTGGTGGCGTGGATATGGATCTAGATCCAATAGTTATCCATTTATAGCGTTGTTGAGGCAACGCCGTAATGCATTAATTACTGTACTGACTATTAGATGGCGTAAAAGGGGTAAACTGGTGCATTTATGCGTTACATAGTTAGATAACAGTAAAAATAATAAAGTCTCTTACCTCTTATTTTTATTATTACTATTAACTATGCCTCTAAAGCCAAGAAAGAAGAAGGCTGTTGCTAAACCACCTTTACCACCTTTACCTCCACCACCACTACCTCCCTTAAATGTACCTCTACACCTCTAGCCATGAGATAGCCCTACCTGGTAGCCTTACCGCCGTACTACCTGGTCTCCTGACTTGTCAGACATAATAGTAAGGCTAGAAGATTAAGTCTCTAATATAACCGAGCCTAATTAATCTACTATAATTTAAACAACGCCAACGCCTGATCCCAATATACCTAAGATCTCAACTCTTATAACAGCTCTAACGTTTAGTACGTTTAGTGCTAATTGGTCTGCTAAAGCGTGCACTAGTAAGGCTCCTCCTAAAGATAAGAGTTAGTTTGATTGGTCTTAGGTTAACTAGAATAGATTACCTAGCTATATTATTTTAATCTCTAAAGGTAACGGCAAGCTCTCCTCCCTAATTTAGTGGTTAGGCGTACTAATAGAGAACTATAAGACTAGCGACTAATAGTGGCTTTATAAGGAGTGTTATTATAAGTATAGCATTAAGGCCCACTCCTAGAATACCTATAAAGGAAGCTCTAATATTATAAAGCATATTCGAGTGGTCCATGGTCATACATTTAACAAGAAGGGTGAGGAAGTGCCGTATACATTAAAGTTAATCTCTGTACTTAAAGGTCTCGATGTAAATAATCCCCGGGAGCAGCAGGTTCTTAATAAGTTGGCGCGTGTATTTAATGAGAAGACGTTTAGGCGACTTCTTCTTTAATAGATTGTCTATAATAACGTGTCTTTTAGGCAAGTTAATGGGCCAGTCTTTTGCGAGTTTATTAAATATCTGTTGCCTTAAGCAGCAGAATGTATGCCTAGTAGATAGTTAGTCAGATCTTGGATTATTAAGGGCTATACTTACCATAAGGTGGCAGTGAAGAGAGAGCTATAACGCGCGGTTAGTAAGATCTATTTATCTTTTAACCTATAGACATTGGGCAACCTTCTTTTACTTAATAGTGTTATTGCCTATTTTCTTAACAAAGATTTTAAGCCTTAAGCAACTCTTCTTGCTATTCCAGAGCAGACTAGCTTATATGCTAGCGTTAATATCACAGAAGGCGTAATTGCCGTAATTAAAGACTTTGGCATTAAGAATAAGCAGATTGGGTATTTTATGCTAGATAATACGACCAATAATAATACGGCAATGATGGCTATTATAAAGGAGTTCGACTTTAATCCAATTAAGCGCCGGCTACGTTATTTAGGCTATATTATTAATATCATTGCCCGCTATCTCTTGTATGGTTATAACCCAGATTTATTTAAAGCGGAGGATATGGTACCTAAGGATATAAAGGCGCAGTTATAGATATAGAGGAAGTGAGGACTAGTTGGTAAAGCTTATAACTTAATTATATAGGTATATATAAGCCCTTAGAGAAGATATCGGTGGCATAAAAGTAAGTAGTTCTAAAAGTATAAGTTAATTAATAGTATTAATAAATTATTAGGCCAGAAGACGTATCTCTAGAGCATCCTCCTAGAGGACTAATGGGATATAATAATAACCTAAAACCTCTCCCGATCTAACGCTACCCGCTGGAATAGTACTTATAAGGAATTCTGTATACTAAATTAGCTTCGCGCGCCATTTGAAGACTTTATATAGTTAGAGTAATAACGCGCAAAATAATTAAAAGAGAGGCCAGAATCTACTTAGCTAGAAGACTAGAACAGTGCTTAGAATATAATCTTTATAGATATGCTTACTGTGGACAATTGGGAGGTTCTAATATAGTATAAAAATTTACTTAAACTATACTGGGTTGCAACTATAGACCTATAAGGCCAACTAGGTGATGGCAAGTTATACAGGCTAGTTAATGTTTAGCAGGATATTAAATATATCACTAAAGAACTTACCTCCGTATATAAACGCTTTAAATCCGCACCGCCTTTGTTAATTAAAGGAGAATGGCATTTTGCTATATAAATTAAGTTCACACTTGACAAGGCTTAACAGTACTATGCAAAGATTAATAAGTCAGCAGCCTATATCGCCGCAGTCGTCCTCCATCCTAGATATAATTGGTAGTATATAAAAGCTTAGTAGGAGCATAAGAAGACTTAAATTACGTCTACCCATAAATCAGTTAAACATCTATGGCTTACAGACTATAAGTAACAGCCCATCTCAGAAGCTCTATTCTTAGAGAAAAAGAAGCCTAAGCGTGAGCTTAATATTATAGAGGCCTATAAGATGAAAGGTCTTTAGAAGAGTGGCTATTAACAACATTCTACTACCGTATAGGATGAATATGATCGCTATTATACGTAAAACTAAGTTAAAGATTGCGAGACCTTAATTAAGTGGTGGAGAACTATTGGTTGTGAACAGTACCCGCACCTTACTTAAATAGCTATTAATCTCCTATTAATTCCAGCTATAAGTGATAAGCCAGAATGTATCTTTAGCCGTCTTAGCTAGATGATTATAAAATACCGTAACTACCTTAAGCAGAGTACAATCTAGGCAACTTTATATCTCTACTCCTGGGACAAGAATAAGATTATTAATTTAAGACTTAATATAACTCCACTTAAGCCTATAAAGTTAACTCCTCTAGAGTCAATTAGGTCTAAGAGGCGGAGGTTATTAATTTAAGTAATCCTCGCGAGTGTTACTAAGGCGCTAGTAGTAAGCAAGCTAATAGCGATTTTCCATACCAGGCATAGAAAATCCTAATTGGTTGGTAAAAGTTAGGGTTTGCAGATTACAGTAGAACTTAGTAGACAGTTGCGGTGGAACTTAGTAGACAGTTACAGTAGAACTTAGTAGATAGTTGCGGTGGAACTTAGTAAACAGTTACAGTGGAACTTAGTAAACAGTTGCGGTAGAACTTAGTAGATAGTTGCGGTAGAACTTAGTGGATAGTTGCGGTAGAACTTAGTAGATAGTTGCGGTGGAACTTAGTAGACAGTTATAGTGGAACTTAGTGGACTTAGTAGACAGTTGCGGTGGAACTTGGTGGATAGTTGCGGTAGAACTCGGTGGACAGTTGCGGTTGAACTTGGTAGATAGTTGCGGTGGAACTTAGTAGACAGCTGCGGTGGAGCTTAGCAAACAGCTGTAGTTAGATTATACTGAAAACTACTGGGCCGTTATGTTACATGAGTGGCGAAAATTGCCAGAATTGGCTTAATATACGGTAAAATTGAAGCCTGGACATGGATAAAGTTTGGATCTCGATCCAGATCCGATGGATTTGATGGATTTGAGGCTAACTGGATTTGGATCTAGATCCAATCCATCCATCTCGTACACTGGACGTATACCAAGAGCTCGGAGTCAAGCATGCAATAGCAGTACCGTTGCCGACGCCGTCAAACGCTGTTGAGATGACCGAGGGCCCTTTCCAGCCGGAAGTATCATCCATCCAACTCATCTGAATGTCCCCAGAGGTGTCTTGCCAGAGGATGTAGAAACTTAAGGCGTTTAAGGCCCTGGCACGAGGTGTTGAGAACCCAGCGACGGATGCGCTAGGCGGAACAGACTTAGCAAAGTTCCCTGAGAAAACGACCCCCATTAGCTAGTATTGATTCTCATCTATGCAAGAATTGGTGGGTTGTGATCGAAGTCCATCGATAATAAAATCATTTGACCAAGCACTTACGAATAGTCCAGTTATTTGCTTCACTACTCCACGCGTAATTGATGAGCTGATTGTCATCCCGCTGGTAGAAAAGAAAAATCCCACTGAGATTTCGACCGTACGGGACTTCTGCCAGTCCAAACCCAGCATCCAACCCGCTGATATTGAGTGGTTTATTATTCCAACAATCGGCGGTTCCCGTACTGCAGTTATATCGGACTTCCCATATGGCCCCATTTGCAGCATGCTGGTATGTCAATGACGGCCAGTAGGCAGCTAACCGGGAGATGGACGCGGCAGTGATTGAGCGTTCGCTGAGAGTCCCGCTTTTACCGAGTGGATTAGCCGAATCAAAGATCAACTCGTTGATGTGATTCTGGTTATCTAAGTAGAAAACCCTCGTCTCGATGTCCTGAAAGAAAGTGTCAGCGTTCTTGAAGATTCTTTGGATTCATCTGCACACTCACCAAACCATTGCCGTAGAAGGATTGGTTGAAACTGACAGCCGCCAGCGGTGTTTTGGGTTTAGCCTTAGTGGTCTTTGTAGCCGAAGTCCAGCCACTTCCAGTGCTGGATTCAAAGGAAGAGACACGGAGAAAGTCGTCAGAACCCTGATAAAACAGCCTTATGCTAAAGTCCGTTTCGACCCTCCAGCCAGTCACTGCCAGTGACGACCCTTCCACAAAGGTGCCGTTGGATGTCGAATTGCCTTGACCGGGTGTGCTTTTACTATGGTTGATGTTTGTGAGAACCACGCTAAGGGCTATAGCAACCGCAATTAAGATCACAACCACAACGATTAGAAGCCGTCGTTGTAACCTTGGGATAAGGCGCTTGCTAGAGACCTCCGGAGCCTCCTTTTTGTGATAAGGTTCTGGGAAATCTGAGGGGCTAAAGACCTCTGGAAGATTTGAGGGGCTAAGGACCTCTGGCAGATCAGAAAACTGGACATCTCCCACTTCCAGCCCTTCATGGGGCACGACCTGCTCGTGAAGTTCTTGTCTGCTCTGCTTTCGTATTGAGTCAGTTATCCGCTGCAGAGAATTTAGAGGGTATTAACATGGGCCACTGACTCACATTCATTCTTTGAATCTGTAGACACCGAGTTTTTCTGCGACAAGATCGAGGGAGAACAGCATTTTAGGATTTGCAAAGAGCGGGATGTCAGCGGTATGTGGCGCAGTTTTGCATACAGGAACCGGTTTTGTCATCATTGCGCATTTACCTCCTGCGGTAGGTAGCTGTAGTTTTAAACTAAAGGATCATTGGCACGGACGAATCAACGTTTGTTGCAGGGGCTGTTCTATGTCGAAATTAGTTCCTAGCTATCACTTGATAATAACCCCAACATTTACTTTTCTGACAAGGCTGAGCTATTGGTTATTAAGTCCTCGGCCCCGCCGAGGTGAAGTTGCTTAAGGCCGATCTTGTCACTAGATTGATGAATCGGATTGGGGGCTAATTCGGTAAACGATAGGCTCTTTAGAACAAATGATATTTATGATGATCTTTAAAGGTCCTAATAAGTTTTTTTTTGGTGCGTAATAGATACATATAGGCAAATACAGATAATTTAGAGAAGATAATGGTCGACCAAGATCGTACCTATCACCCTATGACTTACCACCTGTTTCTATTACCTATTACCGACTGGGTGGCAATATCGACAGTGGAAATTGAGTAACAGTTACATATCGTCGTTGGGATCGTCGTCAGGATCGTCGTCAGGATCGTCGTCAGCTTTCTTGCCACCTACCCTATGTATATAGTCTCTTTTCTTCATAGGTCAATCGACAAAGTTCTCAGTGACTTGTCCGTCCGACAATAATAAATGAATCGAATAACCCAAGGGCATCTACTATATCGGCCCACTAACGGTGTTCAAATACATATATTCTGGCTGAGCTATTCTCTACTTGGCTGTCAGCAAATATAACGTAATTCACGAGCAAGTGGGCCCTCAAATTATAATATCTTAAAGACTACTAAACTAATTACTATGCAACTTTAATAGAAGCTATAGAGTATATATAAAAGTCTAAATCTAAATTATTAGAATTTACTATTAAGTGGCTGTTGAGATATTAAAGTATGAATTTTCTAATTTTTGGTAAGTTTTAAGGTGGCCCACATGCTCGGTTAGAGTGTTTCAGTCAGCCTGATGACGTACTGTGGTCAGTGCGCTGTAATCTTGGGGCGTTTGACGGCGAATAAATAGAACAGGTTTGGGGCACTGGGGGTACAAAGTATCCAGTAGTACATTACGGTTGCTTGCGAGATCGGCTTCTGGGTCCGAACCTCGGGCGGGAGTATAGGTTTCTAGTTAGCATGCTGCCGCGGATTAGAGAGAAGGTGGTAGAGTTTAAGCCCTAGAGGATAGCCTATTATAAGTAGAGGAATATATTATAGAAAGCTTTAATCTACTATATAGCCAGCCTTCTTAAAATATACCTCTGCGTATACTCTATAAGCTTAACTAATTATAAACTCTAGAAATCTATTAAAGCTCTTAAACTTAGACGCTAGTGTATAGTTCCTCCTTATCTAAGCTTTTAAATCTTTAAATATTACCTTAATTAGATTAAAATCTGGTAAGTATAGTGGTAGGAATTTAAGTGTAACACTTGCCTACTTATAGAGCGCTTAAAGTCGTACTAATTTATAGATAGATATATTATCTAATATAATAATTAAACGTGGCCCTAAGTATGGCGTGTAATTTAGTAGCACCTAGTACTTTATAAAATCCTTAAAAAGCTTACTAGTAAAAGCTTCTTAGAAGATAAGATAGCTTATATAGCTCTTAAGCGTTAACGCCGGTAATATACTCCATTGTTTAGATCTTTTATATAGTATTAATACCTTATAGTCTATCCCTCTTAGTAACTAGCCCCGTTTTTAATTACTAGTCCTTTTATTTAAAGCTAACTTATTAAGAAAGATGAGCTAGTTAGTAAGCTATTATTTCTGCCTGCCCTACTAGGTAGTATAAAGGGAGGTACTCTACTAGGCAGCACGCTTAAAGACTATCTTTTTAGACTACTAAGCGGTCTTAAGAATATGGCAAATGGTATATATAGAGGTTTGGATATTAAATTTATTAAAGAAGAAGTCTTACATCTTATTAAGGTAGGCAGTAGGCCTATTGCTAAGGTACTTAAGCAGTCTCTATCTAGTAGGAATATTAGTAAACCCCTATTAGCGACTTAGTTAATTAAGGCATGAGCACAGTAAGAGGGACGCGCAAGCCTATATAATTGGATTGTCTATAAACAAGGATCCAAAGCTAAAGAAAGGAAAGGGGAAGAATGGAAGCACCGCTTAAAGCTATATATAATCCTCTGGTTATATAATAGCAACTTACCATTATATAATAGTAAGTTACGGCAATCTAACAGCAATTTGCTAGTACTATAACATTACCCCCCCCTCCAAAAAAGCCTGCCCTTAGGCTTTATATATCCGTATTACACCCATAAGGCGTTTTTATCTTTATGCTCTATACGTAACTTATTATCCTTACTATACTAGCATTCTGTCCACCTATTTAGGTATTTTAGTGGTCTAGGTTTATTAGGGTACCGGTTATAGAACTCCTAAAGCTTATAGGGACTACCTATAAAGTTCTATATAGGGTACTAAGTGGGGTCTAGGTTATAGCCTTTCTAACTAATATAATACTTTAGCGTTCCTCTTGCAAAATTACAAGCTAGTATTTCTTTAATTTCCTATTTATTATCACCATTAACTTAAATGAGTAGGGGCGGTTTATTCTTTTATCTAGGTAATAGTTTATTTATAGCTTTCTATAGCTTATTTGGCAAAAAGATAGGGTAGACCTTAATTAAATCTGGGAGCTTTACCTTATATAAGTTGCCTCTCTTCTTAAGGATCTTATATAGTCCTACTATTTAATAGTCTAGCTTATAGCTAGGCCGTTCTATCTTCTAGTTCTTTATTATAACCTAGACATTATTACCTATAGTAAAGTTAGGCTCTTATCTATACTTATTTGCCTACTATTATATTAATTTCTAGGCCTTTTCTAGATTTATATAGGCTACTATCTAGGTTTCTTCTAAGTGCTTAATGTACTACTAGGCTTCCTTATAAAATGGTTTTTTATATATAGTCTAGGGTCTTTCTAGTCTTTCCTAGTTAAAGCTTATATGGGGTAAGTAGCCTATTTCTAGCTAAATAGGTGTAAACCCTATAGAGTTACAGGGTAGGGTTACCTAAGTATAGTCTATTAGGGGTAGCAGTTTAGCTTAGTTATCTTAAAAGTAGTTAATAAAGGGCTAAAGTCTTTAGTCTAAATATTAATTTATAATCTCCGTCTAACCGTTTATCTAGAGGTGGTGTCACGGGACTCACTCGTTCTCACGTCTCTGCGCGTCTTTGACGTTCTTAACCCATGCTCACGTTCGTCCCAAGACACCTACGCACGTTCCCCTACAACCCCTATTTATATCTTATACCTAGCACACAAAGACTCTTCTTCTTCATCCAATGTCTTTGTATCAACCACGCATAGTTACGTGTACGTAGCCTTCTCAATTACTACCTCGTTTAGTGCATTGTATCCCGGCTCGTGCCTACTCCGTAACAGGTAGTATGCTATAGAAAGCTTTAGCTTAATGCCTAAAATCTAGGTAAACTTATTCTAGAAAGCTAATATAAATTACGGCCTCTAATTGGATATAATAGTATCTAGTGGTCCGTAAATTTGGTAGATGTAGTAAATATATAGTTAGGCCACCTCTTTAGCATTAATATTCTTATAATAAGGGATTAAGAATAGGCGCTTACTAAAGCGGTTAACTATAACCATAGCTATATTATATCTGCTACGGTCTATAAGTAGCTTATAAAAATCTATAGAGATATACTACTAGGGGCGCTCTAGTATTAGGAGTAGTTTTAATAGTCCTAGGGTCTTATCTTATGGAATTATAGATCTGTAGCAGCTGTTACAGTTCTATATATAATAGTTAATATCTATAACTATTCCGGGCTAGTAGTAGCGGTTGCTAATAATCCTATAGGTCTTATTTTTTCTAGGGTAGACTGTAGAGACCTAGGTATATGCTTTAGTAATAAGCTAAGTCCATAAGTTCTGTTCCTTTACTACTACTAGCCGTTCCTAATGCTTAAGTAATCCATTTTTAAGGGACCATGGGCTAGTAATGTCCTTTACCTTTTTATAGTACTCCTATAAAAAAGGGGCTATATAATTTGCTTACAGTAGCTTATTAATAAGGTTAAGTTCCGTAGTGTTAATAGGGCATATCTTGGCCTTTATAGGGTCTATATTTAGTTTTGCCTATATTTAGGGGTTAAGGTGCTCTGGTTATAATAATATTTAGGTCTATAATAAGATCTTTATAGCTATTTAGTTATTTAGGTCTTATCTACGCCTTATAAGGGCGTCTATATAATTTATGGCGCCTAGCTAGTATATAATTAGGAAGTTAAACTAGGATAGAATGTCTACCTAGCATACCTACTAGGCTATAAGAGCCTTTATTGTTATAAAATATTCTAAGGCCTTATAATTGGAGACTACCTAAATAGGCTTAGTGGTTCCTTTTAGCTATATACGCTAGTGCTAAAAGCTAAAGATAATAGCTAGTATTTCTTTATTATAGATATAGTAGTTTAGCTTAGTATCTACTATAGTTTTTAAATAGTAAGCAATAGGGTGCTTGTTAGCGACTCAGTCAATCGAGGCACGAGCACAGCAAGAAGGACGCATGCAAGCCTGTACGATTGGATTGTCTATAAACGAGGATCCAAAGCTAGAGAAAGGGAGGAGAAGAATAGCAGCGCCGCTCGATATTTTATGCGGCCCTCGAGTCACGTGACTCGCGTCTGCCATAATCCACGTCTGCCAAGATCCACCGTTTTCCACCAGCGCCGTAACAGTGCTATTCTCTATTTATCTGCTTTTAGGAGTAAATGCTAGCTATAATACTATCTAAGGTATCGGTCTCTAGTATTAAGGGCTGTTCTAGGTTAAAGTGGGCGAGTAAGGGAGCAGAAACTAGTTGTTTCTTAAGCTTATTAAAGGCCTGCCTATATGCGGTATTAAAGTAAAAGGGCTAGTCCTTATGGGTAAGTAGGCTTAGGGGCTAGGTAATCCTATTATAGTTCTTAATAAAGCGTTAGTAGAAGTTACAGAACCCTAGGAATAACTATACCCCCTTTATAGTCCTTAGAGGTACCTATTAGTTAATTATAACTATCTTTTTTAGGTCTGCCTTAATTCCGTCTATACTAATAATAAACCCTAAGTACTTTATATGCTTAACACTAAATTCCAAATTTCTAATATTGGCCTGAAGGCCGGCCTTATAGAGCTATTATAGGACTTTATAGACATGCTCCTTGTATTTTAACTTATTCTTAGAGTAGATTATAATATTATCTAGGTAGGCTGTATAGAAGTTATTAAGGTAGTTAAAGAGTATATTATTTATATATCGTTAGTATATAGCTAGTCCGTTAGTTAGTCTAAAAGGAAGTACTTTATATTTATATATTCCGTAATGGGTCTAAAATATAGTAAAATCTTCTAATTTACTGTCTATCCTAATCTAGTAAAAGGCCTATCAGATATTAAGCTTAGTAAAAATCTTAGCTCTACTTATTTAGGTTAAAGTTTTATTAAGTAAGGGCAGTAGGTAGTAGTCCTTGCGGGTTATATTATTAAGTTTATAGTAGTCTATACAGAAATAAAGTCCTCTATTTAGCTTTTTAATAAAAAGAATAGGTAAGTTAAAAGGGGCTTAATTAGGCTTAATAAAGCCCTTATTTGGGTTATTAATAAGGTACTACCTTATAGCCTATAACTTGGTAGTAAACTACTAATAAAGGGGGCTATAGCTAAGTGTGTTTTCTTTATCTGGCTTAATCTTAATTTTATAGTTATATAGTTAGTAAGGCAGGAGCATATTAGACGCTACCTTGGAGAATATATTCTTAAATTTCTAGTATTAATGGGGTAGTTTCTGTTCTACTAGCTCTTTATCTATAAGCTTACTTTTCTATTTACTAAGCTTACTTTCCTTTTCCTTAATTATTTAATTAATTTTATATAAGCTAGTGGTAAAGGTAATAGTATTAGGTTAGACTAAGTTTTAGTAGAATCCTACGGCGCTAATATAGTAGACATTAACTAGGAGAAGGTCCGTAAGTTTCTTTATAGACTTTTATTAGGCCATATTTTGCGGTATAGGGTTTATAATCTTCTTTAGCTTATATTTTATTTTCTATAAGTTGTCCTTCTAGTCTATATATTTAGTATAGCGTCTAATACTCCTTGCTATTCTTTATAGCTATATAGGGCCTAAGTTCCCTATAGGGAGCTCTGCTAGCTTTTTACTAACTTTTTTAATCTCTAGTATAGGTAGTATAATATAGGTAGTCTAGGGGCAGTGTAGTATATAAATCCGTTACGGGTTAAGCTGTATATCCTTTTTAAAAGCTCGGTCCCTATATATAGCATTAGCCTAATAAATAGTGTTTATCTATAGCCAAATAAGGTTCTTTATTATAATACTAATTTCTTTTATAAAGGAAGGTGTTAGGGGTATATTTTTGGGCTAAATAAGCCGTCTATTCTGTATATTGAGCTATAAGCCTAAATAGGCTAGCCATTTTTTTCTTAAGATTATATTATGGCTTTTAAAGTCTATAATAAGGAAGGGGATATTATACTACCTTTATTTATTAACACGGAGATAAATCTGTAAAATAGTTATAATAGGTAGTTCTACCTATCTATTATACCTATAAATAGGAATTGGCTTAGGCAGTTTTTTAAGGGGTGCATTTAAGAAGTTAGCTAGCTTTATAGTATACTAGGTGTCTATTAAGGTAAAGGTATTTACTCTAGAGTTAGCTAAAGCAGAGGTTAAAACTTAATATCTATTATAGAATAAAGTATAAGGGATAGTGTAGCTTTTTTTACTAACTAGCTAACCTAGATTAATATATAATATATTAATTCCTTTTAACCCTAGAAAGGAGTCTTACTTTAAAGTTCCTCTTTTTTTAACTCTATACTATCCTCCTAAATTAATAGGACCTTATTTATCTTTACCGCTATTAGGCAGTCTTTTATAAAGTGGTCTTTCTAGCTATATAAGAAGTAGGCTCCTTAATTACTAAGGGCCTATTTATAGGGGCTGCTATATATAGGTTAAGTATTTACTAGACCCATAGTAGGGCTAGCTATATAGCTAGCTACTAGGTTAATAATAGGCGGTATAGTTAGTGCTATAGGGGTTGCAGATCTTACTAGGGCGCTATAGCCTGTTCTTATAATACTTATATTCTAGTTAGCAGAGCTTCTAGTCTTATACTACTTAGTATATACCTTAATTTAGTAGAGGCCCTCGTTAATAGCTAGGTACTAGTCTATAAGTTCCTTTAGCGTCTATATAGTAGTATAAATTAGTAGTATAGCGCGCTATAGGTTTAGGGTAAGCTTATTAAAGAGGTCTAGTATTAAATCTTCTTAGGGGATTTAAGCCTATCTAGTTAGGTCTAAAAAGTGGGTCTAAAAAGTGGGTCTAAAAGACTAAAAAGGTCTCTATTATTTTTATATTAAGGGCTTTATAATTAAGGTAGGCGTTCTATATCTTAAAGGGGTCCTTATAAATAGAAGATAGGTAGTTAATTATCTCTTTTCTAAAAAGGAAGGGGTTTACTAAGTCCTGGGCATATCGCGGATATAGATACGTCTATGCGTCCCTACTAGTACGGCTAAAGATATAGGCTATTCTAGCTTAGGTAGTAGGGAAGTAGTTTATATTAACTTTAAGCTTATTTTGCAGTTAAAGCTTCTAATTATTAAATATAGGGTTAGTTCCATCTATAAGCAATAGGGGGTCTACAACCTTTATGGACTACGATAATGCTAATGCTATATATTAGGCTAGGGCCTTAAAGACTATAGCAAGTCTTTAGGTGTCTAATAACTCCTTATTAGGTATAGGGGTATCTCTAGTTTTAAGCAGCTCTTAAAGCCATTTAATTTTAGTATTAGCTACTATAAGCTCTTCCTAGGGGGTTTAGACGGCAACTATTTTACTATTAGAGGTATTTACGGGTCCTATAGCGGCTTTGCCAGCTATTATATTTTTTGGCATAGTAGTAGGGGTATTAGGTAATTTCTAGTGTTTGTTTATTTCCTAGGGATTCTAGTCCATGTATATCCTATTCTTAGGTTTTATATTCTGTTTATATTCTTTTAGTTTTTAGGGGTCTGTCCTGTCCTTATAGTCCTAGTAATGTCCTTAGGGTCCTATTTATGGCCTTATAGATATATTTAAGTTCCTTCTTAGGAAGAAAGTATAGTATAAGCTTTAGATAATGTTAGCGACTTAGTTAATTGAGGCATAAGCATAGTAAGAGGGACGCGCAAGCCTATATGATTGGATTGTCTATAAATAAGGATCTAAAGCTAGAGAAAGGAAAGGGGAAGAACGGAAGCACTGCTTAAAGCTATATACAATCCTCTGGTTACGTGATGGCAACTTACTATTATGTGATGGCAAGTTGCGGCAATCTGACGGCAATTTGCCAGTACCGTAATAACCCCAATACTATACCAAGACTACTTACTAGCTTTTAGTACTCTAGTAGAGCGCTTAGTCTACCTAATTTAACACTAGATAGAGTATATGGCTAACCCTAGAGGTCCTGATTTAACTAGAGCTTATAAACAGTCGTCTTTAAGAGCTTTAAGGCTACTGCTATTTTAGGTATATTCTTATCAAGGTCAAGACAAAGTTTTAGGATGCGTTCGGTTGCAAGTTCAGATCAGAATGAGGGCTTCAGATTAGAGTTGATCTGGAGCTCCAATCTAATTCTAAGGCGACTGTTCGGTTAAATTCCAGTTCAACTTAACTTTAGCCACAAATTTTTAATGTTCCTCTAACCGCCCAAAAAACACGCTAAAAGTTACTAAAAAGTTGGCAACTTTACCGTATACGGCTTCTGAACTAAAGGTCTTGGCGTTAGTTTAATCTGGAGGTCTGAGTTCCAGACCCCATTCAGTTGCAATCTAAAGCCTCCAGCTTGCACATGCCCGTGCTTTTATAAAGCCACAAACGTGTACCAAATGAGGAAGGAACGCGTCCTTTTCTGCCGGACTTTCAGTTCAGATCTGATCTGAAGTTTTGCAACCGAACGCAGCCTTATTTGGTTTATAACCTTAATTAGGAGGCGCCGGCCCATTATAGCAGTGTAAGTAGGCAGAAATAATTAATTCCATCGATTTCCATACAAATTTGGTGGTGGGTAGTGCGCGGGCTTACTCCGGCCCAAGTTCACGATATTTCGCAAAGGACTGTAAACCATAACCGTCCCTCATTAACATCTCCTAGCCAAAAATACTATTTCTCAACTTCTCCTTCTCACTTTCACTACTACTCTCACACATACTTCGGAACATGCCCTCCTTCTCCCAAAGCTCAATGGGTGTCCCAAACTCCGCTGCACAACCGTTTTTGAGTACCAAAACCTTATCGAAGTCGCCAATCGTGCTCAAACGGTGCGCTATAACTATGAGCGTACTATCGGTAAAACTTTCACGGATACTACGCTGTACAAGAGTATCGGTGATCATATCAACAGCGGATGTGGCTTCGTCGAATATGATGATTTTGGGACGGGAGATTATTGCGCGTGCGATGCTTAGAAGTTGTCGTTGACCCTGGGAGAGGTTGCCGCCAGATTCGGAGATAGGACTAGAAAGGTTGGAAAAGCCGTTACTGGATTTGTCTGAGTTATGATCCTCGACCATGTCTTCGGGCTGGTTATGTATAAGCTGAACTTGTGCGAGAGCTGCGAAGATCGCGCTATCGGTGTGCTCATGAAATGGATCAAGATTAGATCGAATAGTGCCCGAGAATAAGATAGGATCCTGTGAGCGGGTAAGACTCAGTTATGAAGCCATCGGCCGTAATATGTATTGATACTTACCTGAGGTATGATAGCCAGATGCGACCTCAGGTCATGGAGGGCGAGATTAGAAATATCAATTCCGTCGATGACGATACTACCTGCTCGTGTCTCCAAGCAACGGAACAGTGCCAGTGCTAACGACGACTTGCCAGCTCCCGTACGCCCTACCACAGCAACACGCTCGTTACGTCTAACCTTAAATGAGAGACCCTTTAGGACAGGCGGTATATCAGGCCCATATGCGACTTCAAGGTTGTTGAACTCAATGACACCCGAGGTAGGCCATGCCGTTGGCGGTTTGGACCCGGACAAAGGCTCAGTCTCAAGATCCGTGTATTCATTGACGCGTTCCATGGAATTCATATCGAGTTCCATGTCGCCGTAACATCGGATCGTCCAGCGAATGCTCTCGGAAAAATCAAGCACGAAAGATAATACAAATCCGGCTAGGGCTGCGTCGATAGAGGTATTGAAAACTATGACGAGTCCAACAGCAATGCAGAAACCTGCTGCAACAAGCGCCATACGGAAGCTCATCCATCGGTTCGCGAGCGCTGTATAGAAGGTCGTCATTGTCCAGTTGTCGAGATGTCTGTGCATTTGAGTCAGATAGGTCTGAGATTTCTTGAATGCACGAATAGTTGAGATACCCGTTAGCATCGTGTTGAAGAGCTCGAAGACAGGAGACTTGGCGATGCTCTCTAAGCGCTTGAGAGGTCGACTTGCTGTTAGATATCGTTTACCAATGAGGATTCCCAGCAGGAGGAGGGTTGTAGCTGGGACTATGAGGTAGCCAGAGGTGAAGAAGGAGGCACTGCAGATACCAACCAGCCGAAGCAAACTAGTAAAGAACATTATCCAGCTAAGAGGGATACGCTGATCAATGATATTGAAGTCTGCTGTGAACCGGTTGATGATCCTTCCGGATGGAACAGCATCTAGCCACTGCAGAGGCGCATGCAATACTGTGAAGAGCATCTTACTGAATATCGTCCTGCTAGCCTTGATTGCGAGGAAATAGATCCAAAAGAACCGTACAATACCGACAGTCGCTATGGCCACAGACATGATGATGTAAATGTTGAGATAGAAAAAGATGTCCTTGTCAAATGATTGGATGGAAGATTGATTTAGTTTGTGTTGTTGTCCTGCATAGAGAGATGCGATGGAATGATACATTGATATACTGCCACTGGGGTCGCTGGAATTGCTTTGAGTAGTCCAAACGCGTAGCCACCATCCCCGGCCTACTGCCATGTCAGATGGTTTGACGGAATAAATATCTGCTTAACTTACTGATGATGCCAACCTGGTATGCAAGGAACACGACGGCACAGATACTCCATAAGAGTATTCCACCGCTGCTCTCCAAATATGTTAGGTACACACGCTTCTTCACTGTACCGCTCTCACGAGTTTCTTCCTGCACAAATCTCCTCGGTGGGTTTGGTGGCGAGAGTAATATTGCTGTTTGCGCATCATCGCCACTCTCAATATGTATGGCTGAATCCTCATTTGCGACTGCAGGAGCCCCAGAATCATTCGTGACTTCTTTATGCCATTGACTCTGATGTGAAGCATCTAGACGGGTCTTGCGTTGTGGGCAACCAGAATACGTAACTGTGCCTCCGCCAAGTTCAACAACGTACTCCGCAGCAGATAGGACTAGTCCTAAATTGTGAGTGACGAGGATCCGTGTCCGTCCCTCACAGATACTGCCATTGAGGCACTTATCAAAGATCCAGCGACCGACATGAGCATCTACAGCGCAGAAGACGTCCTCCAGAATCAATATTTCGGCCCTAGAATAAATAGCCCGTGCAAGTGTCACACGCCACTTCTGGCCACCACTCAGGTTCACACCATTGGCTCCGAGTTCTGTGCTATCACCATCTGTGAGAATAGCAAGGTCCTGCTTTAAAGCACATACCTCCATCACTTGGTCATAGCGCTCTTTAACGAAATGTAACCCGAATAAGATGTTGTCGCGTAAAGAGCCATTCTCGAGCCAAGGAGTTTGACTAACATAAGCTAGAGACCCTAAAATGATCCAATCTTCTAGGCGCCCTGTATTGTGACGGCTAGACCGAGCAGCCTTCGGCACACAGACAGATCCTTTCAGCAAGTCGGCCTCTCCAAGGATTGCAGAGATTAGAAGACTCTTTCCGCTCCCAGTCTTCCCTGAAATGACCGAAAGCTGGCCATTTGGAAAGGATATGTCAAGATTGTGGAGGGTAAAACTGTCTTCATCTGCAGACTGGTTATCTATTGGCCAGGAAACGGTAGCCCCCTGAAAGCTGATGGAAGGACCTTGAGTGATATTGTTCTGCATCTCTGATCCACTCAGATAGGTACCAACCCTGCTGACAGATACCAGAGTGTCGATACCCAGCGTAACAAGTTCTGGAAGGGATCCCAGTGTGCTCTCCAAGGTGCTAAACATACCGATGCTGACGAAAGCGACCGAAGGCGACAAATTACCGTTAATAAGCACATAAACGGCGAGAGACGTTGCTGCCAAGAGGATTTGGCTGAGAACCCAGCAACTAAACAATGCACTATCAGCGATGAAATATTTCCAGAGCGCCTGCAGCTCCGTTTTCCTGAGAGCGAGAATCCTCGCTTCCCATTGCGCCTCCAAGGCAGACAACTTGATTTGCCGCATTCCAAGAAGAACCTCATTAAGTTTAGCGAGTTTGGCATCTCGTAGCTGCATTAGAATTTTGGACTGAGCCAGAAGCAGGTTAGAGAACCAAGCGCTCGCGGGCACGACGAGTAACCAAGCTGAGATACCTGCGGCGAACGGAATCCATCCCACAAGTCGTACCAGGAATACTGAAAAAATGGCGAGCTTGAATATGCCGTTAACGATCAGGAATTGGAACTGGAAAAAGTACGAGATTCGTTCCGTGTCGACGCCGACGAGGTTCACTATGGCTTGGCGAGATTGATCAATATTTGCTTCCGAGATTGATGCGCTGGAAGATTTTTTTGAGTGACTCTTGTGGGAGTTGTTCGAGGAGTCTACGCTCTGCGAAGTCTTGTTCGCTGTCTTGATGTCCTTCCGTCGGAGGGACTTGGCGAAAACAAGACTTGACAATTGCGCACGGATTGGTAGCGATAAGTCAGAGACAGAGTACCAGAAAAGCCATCCTTCCATCCACTGTAGAGAAGGAGGAAGATATTAGTATAGTACCAATACAAAGAGGCGTGAAGGGCAAAAAAAATCTTACAGCGTCGAGAAGGTTAGAAATCGCCATCCCAAGAATAAGACCCAGCAGTTCAATGGGATGAGAAGCTTTCGCTTCCCGATCCTCAAGAATGTTGAGGACCTGCAACATGGTCCAGAAAGGCATAATGCTTACTATACATCGCACTATGGTGACTATCCACAACAAGCCGAGGCTTCCTTTGTATGCACATATCAGGGAGCGTAAGAGTGTTGACCGAGCCTCCAAACCATCCCACGTCTTCTTTAATTCGTCTGACCGGAGCGTGTGATCGGCATGAGGGATCTCATCCGCATCGAGGTCATTCTTGAGAGAAGCTTGCCGGAGGAGTACTTCGATCCAGCCCCAGGTGTATCTGCTAAGCGCAGAAACGGTTCTTTGACGGTCGACCTCACAACCCTGGAAGAATACATCGGGCCTTCGAGAGAGAAGAACGGTAGATGCAGCCAAAGCGAAGCTAATTAAGCTATTAATGATCCAAGCGACAGCTACTGGGGCTTCGTAGGTATTGAGATGTGAGGCATGCTGGATTGACTTCCAAAATGAGAAAAGAGAGAGAACGATGGCGGATGCTAGAAGCCACAGTCCAAGGTTGTGGGACTTAATTGAAGATTGAATGGCAGCTATACAGCCCCCATGGACAAGGATTACTCCCTAAATGACAGAATTGTCAGCGATGAAAATATAGTCAGAAAGTATTCAAACTCACCCAGGAGCTGGTGAAAAGCCCAGTTTCCAATCTCCGTCCATAACTGGCCTTTCCCAAAACTTCGAGAACTAGGATAGCGACAGAAGTCCCGAATCCAGAAGCTGAGAAGAAAAGAATAACGATCTTGCTGCCTCGATTTGAAAACTTTGCAATAGTTTCAGGGGTACCATGACCATCAGCATCCTCATAGAAACGATCTCTGGGCCTATTGCTTCGCAACTGAGTCAAAATTGCAGCTATGGCGGGCAGGCATGAAGATGCAATGATGGCAAGAGCTGCAAAGACAAGCGGAAGGTCAACGGATTGGCTCATAGTATACCCGTGGAACAGGCTTGCGTCTATATTTTGTTTGATGCCCAATTATCCCAAAATTTTGGCCTTCATATTGATATCTCTTAACCCGCCACGATGCGTCCATCTGTTATCGATGATTAGCCAATAGAATCATAGGATCAAGGCTCCGTGACCATACGCGTATTTTTGATTCTGGTGTTCCGCACGTACCATCTACCAGATGGACGCTGGCGGGTTAAGTGATAAGCTCGACTGGAACATTATAAAGGCATAAGAGATAAAATTAGCTATGACGATATTGACTAGCAGACTCAGCTCGCCTTGGACGTAATGGCAACCAGACCAGCGTCTGAATTCTCGTCAGGCGAGGAGGGTTGCCTGATCAACGAGCGAATTGGTGGGCCAGCTGCCGGTCAACCAATTGGGCATGCGCCTGCTGTTCGTTTGCGCGTTGCATCGCCAAGTCGGAGGCATGGTATGAGGCGACCTGAGTTGTGGGGTCACAACCCAAAAGGGAAGCAATAATTGCAGTGCGGCGACTCTTATGGCCACCACCGACACAGGACACACACACCATGTTCCTCAGCAGGCTCAGATCCCCATGTTCGCCATCAGGGACTCGGCCCCGCTCCGAACACATCTCTCCACTTTTCGATCGACATTCTACACCACCCTGGCGCATCTCGCTGTAAGTGCCTTATTAGCGCTGCCGATCATCCGGAGAACACCGTCCTTTTTACTAGGTAAAATAGGGTTAGTCTCCGACGGGTCAGCATGCTTAAAAAAAACGCCCATATCAAAATCAAATGAAGCTTTTCCAATCAAACGATTGAGAGGGATTTTGCCTATATACTGATTGTTGGCCGCCAAGGTAGCTTTACTGCAGAGGTGCGACGGGTGCTGTGCGACGTCCGTATCAGACGGTATCAGTATAGTTTCAACCTGTATCATCACTCTCTAGGGACCCCTGTAGGAGGTCAATTCTCTTATGTATATTAGGGCTCTTAGAGCCACCTTGAATAAAACAGATCACTCATTCAATTCTGTGTCTCTACCTATCAGCTAAGCCTATGTCATCTATCGTGATACCTGCCTGGCTGACACTGATATCCATAGAGGAGCAATTAAGCGATCGTCAAATTGCTAAACGAGTATCCAATTCCTTCCTCTAAGCGCACACCAACCTACCACTTGGTTACGCCGCCTCTGGCTTTAATTACGTCGCGTGCGCGTTACCTTAGAGATGCGGTATAGATCTTCTTCTATAATCTTACCCCACTCTTCCTAAATTACCTGTCACATTTGCTGCTCTATAAGGCCTATTGCAACGTTTAGTAATTTACTCCTTTATCTTCTTCTAAAGCGCTTTAATTAGATTAAGATTAGGGCCATTTGCGGGCTAATTAAGTATTTAAATCCGGTCAGTTGTGTGGCTCTAGTAGATTATACTGTGTGTGCGGTAGCGCCGTCCATGTATGTAATAGATGTGGTAGGATTAAACGGCACGATCACGAGTAGAGGTTGTTCGGATTTTTCCATTTGATATTGGCGATCAATCTACATACGGCTAGTGGAAGGACTGATCGACACGCACTTACAACGCGATGTGACAAGGTGGTGCACACAGTAAATGCACGGATCCTCTCATACAACGAAAATGAAGGGTTTAAACCCCAACTCACAGTGAGAAGTGGATATAATATACCTTATCTGGAAGTCTACATTTCTAGTTCAACAGCACCCAAAATCTACACACTCCAGGCCATTGCAAAGCGTTTCTAATGAAATCAAAAGCAAGTCATAAATTTTCTCATTGCTCGTGATGCTACAAAAGTTTAAACTAGCGGACAAGAAGCAAGAATGCGGGGCGCGTCCCGAGCACGAGCGGGCTTCACTACGCATTGTTATGAGAGGTCGTAGGCCTCGGACACTAATGCACAATAAATAACGAGCTGAGCGAGCACGTCTGTTTTCATGCAGTTGTTTTTGGTTTTTAAAGGATTCGCAACATGCTCCACACATTCACATCTTCACTCCCGGCGAATGACCGAACAAATCCAATATCCACCGCTACTGACTGCAACAATCCGACCCCGACTAGCCCGCCACGTCCCTAAGCCCAGTAGCTGTCCATTCGTCACATGGTATGTGCCCACAAGGGGATACTTATCCATAACCCCAGATGGCTTCAATATTACGTCGTACACACGGGGGACAATGCGTCGTTGGATGACACAGCTGGTATGTAGACTCAACTTCGGGGACTGCAACCGCTCCAACTCCGCTACCCATTCATTGGGACGAAGATCCTCGCCAAATACGATACCATGGCCCTTGCCGCCACGAATCGGCTTCAGTATATACTCGTTTCGTAGCTGAACGGACTCCTTGGAAGCTTGGAGCAGACTCCGCATTTCTGGTGAATTGGGCAGTATCGTATTGACAATCCCTCTGTCGAGCGCGCGAGCCTGCGCCGGGCTAAGCACATGACGAGCCACCATACTAGGAAGCTCTTGCCGCACAATGCCGAGCATGCGCTTGTCGTGGACCAGCAGTATGGTGCGCATGTCATTGAAACAGCGTAGGCTGAGCTGACGCAGCATCTCTGGATCTAGGGCGGCCAGCTCTTGTTGATGGAGTTCTAGACCAACCTGGTGAATTTCCTCAAGAGTTTCCCCGTTGTGAGTGAAGAGTGTGGGCGGTCTCTGAAGAGCAGTGAGGTCTTCATAATTCTTCGAGATGCAGCAAAGCCGATAGCCCATTTTGCTCCGAGAGTCAGGTAATAATCGAAGTTCGGCAGGGGTTATGAGCAGGGGTTTGATCCTGAAGCGTCGCCAGACGGCGTCGATGAACATATGGATGTCAATTCCAGCCTCCTGGCCCTTGAGAAGATGTAATGGCAGGTCGGGCTGGAAGAGACTGAATAATCCGCTAAGAATCTAGCACTGGTCAGCCTGTCTCGTCAAGGAGATAGCGTAGAATAAGGTCGGCCAAAATACCATCCTTGGATCCGTTGCACTGATCAATCCCATTGCTGTAGCACTAGTGTCCTGTAAAGCCTCGTCTAAGGCTTGTTGACCATAAACCTCGTGCATGAATCCGTTAAAGGAGAAGCGAGCGTTGATTTCCGTAATGGTGAAGTTTTCTTCCACAATACCATGCTGGCTGGATCGGTGATTCTCAACTAGAAAGTCCGGCCTCCATGAGCCCATACACTCAGAGAACTTTCGCAGATTTCCTTGGGAGACTTGGGCGTCTAGCCACTGTGACACCGTTAGATTAGAATCATTTCGTGGGAAGTACTTGCCCTCAAGAGGTCTTCTTCCTCCTTCTCCAATGGCATTCGCTCTTGGAATTGTGCATCCCGATCAGTCCACCATCGACCGACGATATCAGTAATGGCAATAGTGAGTGCTTCATGCAAGCTCTCCAACTGTTGCTGATGATTTTTGCCGATGAGGATTGGCCTAGGACAGCCAGCTCGATACGATCCCTTGGGCCACAAATAGGCGGGACACATGCCTAATAATGCGGCGTAAAGCTTTTCGTGCTGCCGCGTAAGGGCTGTCTCATTGGTGTCAAGGCCAGGGGCGCTGATGCCGACATGGATTTGCTGCAGCAGAGTGACTGTCATTGCCAATGTGCTGTGCAATGGGAGTGGTGCTAATAGTGAATGGTAGCATCTAGAAACGTACCCTCGATATCTATTATTCTGCCAGGACATGTTTACGCAGTGACGTACGAATTAAAACCTAACCTGCAAGTCTACGAGCTGAAGCCGCAGGCCATACCCGTGGCGTTTTGATTTTCGTAAACTCAACCAACACCACCTAGTTGGCGAGGTGGTGTTGGTTGAGTTTACGAAAA